>Ga0181607_10000440_pt1 | contig 35862 bp, 30 predicted proteins | sample 041ome_9_FD_132420 | JGI IMG/M metagenome (GOLD analysis project Ga0181607, IMG submission 132420) | Coastal salt marsh microbial communities from the Groves Creek Marsh, Skidaway Island, Georgia - 041413US metaG (megahit assembly) | ecosystem: Environmental > Aquatic > Marine > Intertidal zone...
CGTCAAGGTCTTTGGCAATCGCCTCAAGGCGCTTGGTTTCAGACAGCGCCGTGCCAGCTTGCTGTTGATCACGCTGCAACGCCGCCTGCTCAATTTTCAACTGCATAATTTGCCGGTCAATCTGGTCAAGGTCAGCTGGCTTGCTATCAGCCTCAATACGAAGATGGCTTGCCGCCTCATCCATGACATCAATCGCCTTATCAGGCAAAAACCGTTCATTGATATAGCGGTGCGACAGGCGCGCCGCCGCCACCAACGCCTCGTCAGTGATGCGCACGCCATGGTGAAGTTCATATTTTTCCTTCAAGCCGCGCAAAATAAAGATACTGTCCTCGACGCTGGGCTCGTCCACAAACACCGGCTGGAAGCGGCGCGTCAATGCAGCATCTTTTTCGACATATTTGCGATATTCATCAAGCGTTGTGGCACCGATACAGCGCAGCTCGCCGCGCGCCAGAGCTGGCTTTAGCAAATTTGACGCATCCATCGCGCCGTCGGTTTTGCCAGCCCCGACAAGCTGATGCATTTCATCAATGAACAAAATAATTTCGCCATCACGGCCTTGCACTTCTTTCAACACGCCTTTCAGCCGTTCTTCAAATTCGCCGCGATATTTCGCGCCGGCAACCAACGCCCCCATGTCAAGCGACAGCAGGGTTTTATTGGCAAGCGCCTCCGGCACATCAGCATTGATAATGCGCTGTGCCAGACCTTCGGCAATAGCCGTTTTGCCAACCCCAGGCTGGCCAATTAGCACCGGATTATTTTTCGTACGGCGCGCCAAAATTTGAATGGCCCGGCGCACTTCAGAATCGCGGCCAATAACTGGGTCAAGCTTGCCGTTGCGGGCGCTCTCAGTAAGATCGGTCGTATAGCGCGACAACGCATCATAGCTGTCTTCGGCACCATCACTATCTGCGGTGCGGCCCTTGCGCATATCGGTGATGGCACTGTCCAAAGCCGCCGCATCAACCCCCGCCGCAGCAAGCGCTTTGCCTATAGAGTCAGATGATTTTGCCATCGCCAACAGCAAGACATCCGCCGCGATATATTGGTCTTGGCGCGCGTTTGCTTCGGTTTCAGCCGCCGCTAAAAGCCGCGCTAACCCGCCATCCATTTGCAATTGGCCAGCACCGCTTCCGGTAATCTGCGGCAATTTTTCAAGCGTTGCCGCAATCGCTTTGGCCACCGCGGCACTGTTGCCGCCAGCTTTGCTGAGCAGCATTTTGACGGTCATATTATCGTCTTTCAGCAATGCCGCCAAAATATGTTCAGCCGTCAATTTTTGATGATTGGCCGATAATGCGGCCGTTTGCGCCGCACCAATAGCATTGCGGACAATGGCTGTAAATTTATCACTTTGCATAATACATCTCCTTTACATCCCCCGATGAGCAACCGCCAACAGACCACGCCGTGGCGAAAATCAAACAGCCGAACAGGCCCGTGATTACACCGGTTGGCGATACATGCTGCTGTCTTGATTTACAGACCATTTATGTATTCGTCTGGCAGATTTCAATATTCAGTTCATAGAAATTTAATAACATCTTGTCAGCTTTGCACGGGCATGCTGTTATCTGGGCGATGACACCGGCGCACGCGATTTCAAAGACATCCCTCAGCACCACAGATTTTATCAAAGGTGAATGGCGCTTTTTGTTATTCGGTATGGCGATGGCATTTTGGTCATCGCTTGGCCAAACCTTTTTCATCTCATTATTTTCCGGTCATATACGTGCCGCTTTACATCTCAGCCATGGTGATTTTGGCACTTATTACGCCATCGCCACAACCGCTAGCGCCATAAGCCTGTTATGGCTCGGCAAGCTGGCTGACACGATGCGGCTGGAAAAGCTGGCACTATTTGTTTTGGCAAGCCTGTGTATCGCCGCTATGCTGTTCAGCCAGATTAGCTCTGTGCCGATGCTGCTGTGCGGCTTATATTTATTGCGTATGTTCGGCCAAGGCATGATGACGCATGTCTATACCACGGCCATGGCGCGGCGCTATGTGGTGGCGCGTGGCCGCGCTATTTCAATCGCACAGCTTGGCCACACCTTTAGCGAGTCGATTGGCCCGGCCAGCGTTGTTGCCCTGCAAGCGGTTCTCGATTGGCGGACGATTTGGATCATTCTTCCCTGCAGTGCGCTTATTTTAGTGGCGCCTGCCCTACGGCAACTGACCCGCCGCACCGCCTTGCAAGATGGCGAAGGCCTTGATGGATTGGACGGCCCAAACACTGCCGCCACACCGCCCGCCACAACATCGCATACCACGCATTGGCGGCGGCGTGACGTTATTCGTGATCCGCGCTTTTGGTTTGCCATTTTATGGCTGGTGGCGGTGCCGTCTTTTGTCTTGACGGGGCTGTTGTTCCACCAGATTTTTCTGGCTGAGGCCAAAGGTGTGGCGCTTGCCCACTGGACCGCCAGCTATGTGCTTTACGCTATTTTTGCAGTGGTGGGCAGCCTCACCATTGGCCAGCTCATAGACCGATTTTCGGCGCGCCGCCTCGCGCCGCATACATTACTACCAAACGCCTTGGCATGCCTTGCCTTACTGTTTGGCTCAAACGAGATTGGCGTGCCGTTATTCTTTATCTTTTTTGGCCTTGCTATAGGTATGCCGCATACCGCCAACGCGGCGCTCGCCGCCGAAGTATACGGCACCCGCTTCATGGGTGAAATCAAGGCATTGTTTATGCTGGTTGCGGTATTTGCCTCGGCGCTATCCCCAATGATTATGGGGCTAATGATTGATTCTGGGTTTGGCCTTACCGCGCTTTTGGGGTTAAATATTATTGTGGCATTAGGCGCCCAATGCATGGCCATGTTGACCTTGCATCTACACGGCTAATCACCACATAAACCATATCAGAACCATGCTAGCGCTATGCCAGAAATATCTCAGTCACCAGCCGAGAGATGGCACAAGATAAAACACACAAGGGAACCACATAATATGCGTACCACATCATCAATCGCAGCGCCGCTGCCACAACAGATGATAAAACGGTTTTGTCTTCCTGGATGGCTTGGGCTGGCGATCATTTTCACAATGTTTTTGCCCGCCCCAACGGTGCAAGCGGCCAATTTTGGCAGCCTCGACAATCAATGGCCAGGCATATGGTTCATTTGTGAATTTGCACAGCGCCAGCGCGCCCCTGATGATGGTTGCCAGATGTTTGACGATGAAGGGTTTCAGCTTGCCGATGGCCGGTTGAGCTATTTACGCATCACCCAATCTGACGAAACCGCCTGCCGCGGCGAAAAAAAGGGGCAATGTTTTCGTCGCGACCGGCCCACTATTGAGGTCACTAAGACAAACCGTGGTACATTAACGCTGCGCAAAAACCAGTTTGACGTGCGTTTTCTAGGCTGCACCCAAACTTACTTTTTTGCTGACACTGAAGACTACCGCGAAATGTGGCCGGATGAGGATCGCTGTTTTTGGGCCAGCGAACGGCGCTTTTACATCGCGCCATTTGACGGCAAATACAGCTTTGCCGATTAGGTGTTTTATGATTTTTGATAGGGGATCAGTATAGCTATGACCGGTGATGCCCAAGGCCATTATGCCATCCATAACGATGCCGGATTTATTCTGGTCAGCGGCACCGATGCTGTCGATTTTCTGCAGTCACTTCTTACCGCCAATATCGAAACATTGGCAGTAGGAGCGTGCCGGCCGGCGGCGCTATTGACCCCGCAAGGCCGAGTTTTGATCGATATGATGATCTATCGCCAGACCGACACGCATATTTACCTGCAAACTGACATCGCACGCCGCGATGATTTGTTTGCGCGGTTGCGGCGCTATCGGCTGCGGCGGCCGGTTGACCTTGCTGTAGCCCCTGACATATCCCTGACTTTATGGTGGGGGTTTGCCGAAAACAACATTTTGAGCGACATAACTTTAGGCGGCAGCGGTATTTTTCGCGACCCACGCCATGCTTGTCTTGGGTACCGCATTCTCGCCAGTGGGGGCAGCCTGCCATCCGCCATGGACGGCGCACACCCGGCCCCTATTGACGCGTGGCACGCCCGCCGTATTGCCGCGGCCATTCCCGAAGGCCCGCGCGACCTTGTGCCTGAACGCGCCTTGATGCTAGAGGCCGGCCTCGACAAGCTTGGTGCTGTTGATTTTGGAAAAGGCTGCTATATCGGCCAAGAGGTAACCGCCCGAACATTCTACCGCGGCCTTGTGAAACGCCGCTTGGTGCCGATCCATATTGCTGGTGCGCCACCAGCCCCCGGTAGCGATATTTTATGGCAGGACAAAATCGTTGGCAGCAGCAAAACCGCCGCGCCGCACCCTGATGACCCGCAACGTTCTGTCACTTTGGGCTTGCTCAAGCTTGACGATATCGAGGCCATTGTTGCAGCTGACCCGCATGACGGCGCCGCTAGCAAACCGGATGCGGCTGAATCTTACGGTGATGACCTACGCATCAATGATTGGGCTGCCACGATTGTACTGCCAGCATGGATGCTACCATTGCCAAAGCCGCAAAAACCCTGAACGCAAGCGCCACATAGCCACACCTAAATTAGCCATGCCTGCACTTGTTTTAACGCGTGTTGTTGCCACCAAACAGCGCCGCAGCGGCTGCATTGACATTATTCTTTTCAGCTATCAGTGCCTCAATTTTGGTGATTTCCGCTTTCATGGCCGCAATATAGGTTTGCAAATCCTCAATATTCCAGCTGTGCATATCAGCAGGCATTGCCCGTGGTTTTAGCCGGTCTAACTCGTCATCCATGCTACACGCTCCCCTTAGTTTCAGTCTCTAATTTGCACTTTTTCTGACAAACTGAAAAGGCAGGCTTTGCATTCATCACGAATGCAGCTTATAAAGACAGAGCGTTTCCGATAATTTTTGACTTTAGAAAATGCGCTTAGCCGTTTTTGAGAATTTTGTCCCACTGCATGACAAGCTCTCAAAAAATGGGTCAACGCGACAAAGGGTAAGACAATGACACAGCTTTTGATGCCAAAGGCCACCGCTGTATGGCTGATCGATAATAGCGCTCTCACATTCGAACAGATTGGGGCATTTTGCAACCTTCACCCGCTTGAGGTGCAATCGATCGCTGATGGTGAAGCCGGCATCGGTATGCAAGGCTATGACCCGATTATCAATGGGCAAATCACCCGCGCTGAGCTTGACAGATGCGAGGCTGACGCAACCGCAAAGCTGCAACTAGCCGAGTCTAATCTGCCAACACCGAACCGCCGGACCAAAGGGCCGCGTTACGTGCCGGTGGCGCGCCGTGGTGACAAGCCGGATGGCATCATGTGGTTGGTCAAGCATCATCCAGAACTGAAAGATTCGCAAATTATCCGGCTGATTGGCACAACCAAAGAAACCATCGCCAAAATTCGGGATCGCTCGCATTGGAATATTGCCAATATCAGCGCCAAGCACCCAGCCATGTTGGGGCTGTGCAAACAAACCGACCTTGACGCGGCCATCACCAAGGCAGGCGGCGCGGCACATACCGAAGAACAGGTCTCTAACATGAGCGAGCTGCCCTAGTAGTTTAAGGCGGCAGCCGGTTTGAAAGGATGGTCTGTGAACGACGCCGAAGACGACAATCAAAATCAAGTCACGCTCCAGCTGCATCATCTGGAAAGCGAACATCGTGATCTTGATGATGTGATTGAACGGCTCAGCGACCATATGCCGTTTGACCAGCTCAAATTGCAGCGCCTGAAAAAGCGTAAATTGATCTTAAAAGACGAAATCACCAAGCTGCGCAGCCGGATTTTGCCAGATATCATTGCCTGACAAAGAAAAATCTTGCAGGCTTTCGGCAGCTTTATTTCGCAGCCATACCGCGCAATGATATTAATCATAAAGATGATATGAATTATAAATGAGATAATTATGGCCACCACATCGTACCCTGCTTCCGCCGCATCAGGAAAAATAGCAATCTGTATGGGCAGCCAGTCGGATTGGCGCACCATGCAAGATGCGGCGACCATGCTTGATGATCTTGGCGCCTCTTATGATGTCAAAATTATTTCGGCGCATCGCACCCCAGCGCGCCTCACGGCTTTTGCCGAAACCGCTCATGAAAATGGCTTTGCGGTGATCATCGCTGGCGCTGGCGGGGCCGCGCATTTGCCCGGCATGTTGGCAGCAAACACACATTTGCCAGTGTTAGGGGTGCCGGTTGAATCGGCCGCCTTAAAGGGTATGGATTCGTTATTATCAATTGTGCAAATGCCAGCTGGTGTTCCGGTTGGCACCTTGGCAATTGGCAACGCTGGCGCTAAAAATGCGGCGCTTCTTGCGGTACAGATCTTGGCCCTGTCAGACCCTGAATTGGCAAAAAACATCGTCGCATGGCGCACCGCACAGACCGCCAATGTTGCCGAAACCCCAGAATAAAGAAACCCGTTAAATTATGGATATGCCACAAATAACAATCGGTGTTTTGGGCAGCGGCCAATTGGGCCGTATGCTGGTCATTGCCGCCGCACAGCTTGGTATAAAGACCCATGTCTTTGCACCGGACGCAGCCGGCAGCCCAGCTGGTGAACTTGCCCATGCAACCACCACTGCGGCCTATGATGATTATGACGCGCTTAGCACATTTGGTGCCAGCGTTGATGCGATAACAAGCGAATTTGAAAATGTGCCCTCAGACACCATGGCGCATTTGGCGACGTTATGCCCGGTCAGCCCGGGCACAGCCGCGCTGCATATCGCGCAGCACCGCATCCGCGAAAAATCCTTTGCGCGCGAGCATGGCATCAACACCCCAGATTTCTGGCACATTACCGATAGCGACAGCCTTGTAAAAGCCATGGCGGAATTAAATGGCCGCGGCGTTTTAAAAACCTGCCAGCTTGGCTATGACGGCAAGGGCCAGCTATGGGTTGATCCGCAGGATGATTTAGCGGCTAGTTTTGCAGCGCTTGGCAGCAACGATGTGATTTTAGAGGCTGCGGTTACCTTTCGCGCCGAGGCGAGTTTTTTAGTGGCGCGCGCCGCTGACGGGCGTATTGCACATTTTCCACCCAGCCTGAACACCCATAAAGATGGCATTTTGGCGCGGTCGATTGGCCCAGCGAATTTGCCCGAAGCGCTGCTCGCAAAGGGCCAAAAAGCGGTGCAAGACCTCGCCGATGCGATGGGCCTTGTCGGGCTGCTTGCGTTAGAAACCTTTGTGACAAATGATGATCAATTGCTTTTTAATGAAATTGCGCCGCGCCCCCATAATTCGTTCCACTGGACCATTGAGGGCTGCGCCACCAGCCAATTCACCCAATTGGCACGATGTCTGGCGGGCATGCCGTTGGCCAGCACCCACAGCTATGGCACTTGGCAAATGGACAATCTTCTTGGCGAAGATATGACAAACATAGAGGCGCTGGCGGCCGAGGCCGGTCTGCATTTGCATCTTTATGGCAAAACCGCCGCGAAAACCGGCCGCAAAATGGGCCATACAAACCGACAAATAACCACAAATTAAGAGGCTATCTTGCCTTTTACCTTTTTAATATCGGCAAGCTCAAACGGCGTTGACTGATAAAGATCATTTATCCAATTGCTGATCAATAAAAACGCAAAAGGCCGCCAGTTATTGATTGGCGTCTTGGCCGGATCATCCTGCGGGAAATAGTTTTTCGGCAGGGCTGTTTCCAGCCCCTCAGCCGCATCCCGGTGATATTCATCAGCCAGCGTTGTCGCATCATATTCAAGATGATTGAAAACAAATAAATCGCCGCTTTGTGGATCCCGCACCATGCCAGCACCGCTTTCGACGCCTTCAGCCAACACGTCAAGACCGGCAGCCACAATATCGTTTGTCCGGTTCATCGTATAGCGCGACACCGGCATCGGAAACCGGTCAGTAAAGCCGTTCATCAACCGGCCAGATACATGGCTAAGCTGATGATCATAAACGCCGAATAATTTAGCATCTAACTGGTGTTTCGGCACGCCGAAAAAGTGCCACAGCAACGCTTGTGCGCCCCAGCAGATTCCTAACCGGCGGAAACAATGGTCACGTGACCAATCCATGATTTCGGTCAGCTCTTGCCAATAATTCACATCTTCAAATGGCAGCGTTTCAATAGGCGCGCCGGTTACGATCAACGCGTCAAAATATTCATCACGCACATCATCAAGCCGTCGATAAAACCGCCGCAAATAGCCAGGTTCGGTATTGCGCGGTGTATAGCTTGCCGTTGTCATAAGGATCATTTCAACCTGCAACGGGGAATTGCCAAAAAGCCTGGCAAACTGAATTTCGGTATCACGCTTTTTTGGCATCAGGTTCAGCAGCAGCAACCGCAAAGGCCGAATGTCCTGCCGCGCCGCCATTTCTTGTGGCATCACATCGACCTGCTCGCAATGCAGCGTTTCCAGTGCGGGCAAATTATCTGGCACCTTAATCGGCATAAATAGCTCCTGCATTTTACGGCGCTCATGTAGCGCTTATTGCCTTATACTAACTAAATGAGAGAATGCAAACGCCGCAGCAACATGGGCGGCTGTTAGGCGCGGTCATATGTCTAGAGCATTAGCGGGCGTGACGCCGCCCAAGATTTTTCAACACTGCGCTGGCAAAACGTTCACCAGCCGCCGCCATACCCCGTAATGGCGCTGTGGTTTTTGGAATAGATGCGACATTAGCCAGACGGCGATCCAGAAAATCAACGGTTTTATCCATGCTACCGCTGTTATCTGCAAGCCATGCCAGAACCGTGGCACTGTATACCGCTGCCAATGTCGCGCGTTTGGTATAAAAGCTAAAACCTGTGTCCTGCTGGCCAACCGTGCGCCACATCGTATCGACGGTATCATACAACAACCGTGCCGATAATCTGGCATGAGCTGGCAGCGCCAAAACGGTCAGGGCGCGGCGTACCGCGTCTTTATTTTGCTGCGCCAGTTCCAGCCGCAACAAAATTAGCGCCCGAATAGCAAGGTGAATTTTGTGCGGGGCTTCTGGTAGGGCGTTAAATGCCGCCACCATCTCGCCATCGGTCACCCGTGAATAAAGCGATATGGCATCAACAGCGCCGCGCGGAAACAGGCTGTCTAGCAGCGCCGGATCAACACCAGCATCAACAGCCCCAGCCGCCAGCGCCGCACTACCCCAGCCATCAAATGGCACATGCATCAATGTGGCGTTCAAAACCGCAATAGTTTTAGGGTCTGACACATTACCGGGGGCCTGATCGGGCATAACCATGAATATATCCTTTTATTGAGAGCGATAGGTCTACCATTCCACACACTAAATATAGCTATTATCCGCCATATTTCCAGCCCGCCAGCAAAATGTTTGTGATGGACGCCACCCGGTTTAGCCCACGCGTAGCCTAAATTTACCCACGCTTAGCCCAAAGTGGTTTAATGTTTGCACTTTCCAAATGCCTATGATAGTAACAGCGCTCACTCAAAACGGCATAACAGCAATCTCTTGAAAGGATGTGAAAGACGTGTACGTCACCGTTAGAGACAATAATGTAGACCAGGCTCTGCGTGTTCTGAAAAAGAAAATGCAGCGCGAAGGTGTGTTTCGGGAAATGAAGAATCGGCGATCTTATGAAAAACCATCAGAACGCCGGGCGCGCGAAGTCGCTGAGTCAACGCGCCGTGTCCGCAAACTAATGCGCAAGCGTTTAGAGCGCGAAGGCTATTAAAGACATCTTGTAAACCACCTTTACGTCAAAGCCGCCTTTTAGGCGGCTTTTTCATTCTTATCCCGCTAGTCCACCATAGATTGCAGATATCTCGGTTCATTTTTGCTTGCATAGTCTTCCTCCATCAGCGACAACAAAAGGCCAAAAAACGAATGATTAAGAAAAATAGTGGAAGTCTTATGATGTTAATTGGTTGCCCAAAAGAAACCTTTGCAGATGAAAAGCGCGTTGCCCTGACACCAGACAGCGCCTTACAGATCCAAAAACTTGGTTATGACTGTTTGATTGAAACCGGCGCCGGACTGGCGGCCGGATTTTCCGATGCCGCTTATGAGGCCGCTGGGGTCAAAATTGCAAAATCCGCCGCCGCACTTTGGAAAGATGCCGATATTGTTATTAAGGTGCGTGGTGCCAGCAGCGCTGAAACCAAAAAATTGCGCGCCAATAAGACAGTGATTAGCTTTTTCTGGCCTGCCCAAAACCAAGATCTTTTAGACAGTTTTAAGGCGGCCAAAACCAATGCGCTGGCAATGGATATGGTGCCGCGAATCAGCCGCGCCCAGAAAATGGATGCGCTGTCATCAATGGCTAATATTGCCGGCTACCGGGCGGTCATTGAGTCAGGTAACCAGTTCGGCAGGTTCTTTACCGGCCAGATTACCGCCGCCGGCAAAGTCCCACCGGCAAAGGTTATGGTAATCGGCGCAGGTGTTGCCGGCCTTGCTGCCATTGGCACAGCAGTTTCGCTTGGCGCTATTGTGCGGGCATTTGACGTGCGTCCGGAAGTTGCCGAGCAAATCGAGTCAATGGGCGCTGAATTTTTGATGCTTGAATTTGATGAAGACGGGTCTGGTGAAGGTGGTTATGCCAAGCCAGCGTCACCTGAATTCATTGAAAAGGAAATGGCGCTGTTCCGGCAACAAGCCCCGGAAATTGATATTGTGATCACCACTGCATTGATTCCGGGCCGCCCAGCGCCAAAATTATGGCCTGCCGAAATGGTCAGGCTGATGAAGCCTGGGTCTGTTGTTGTTGATTTGGCGGCAGAACAAGGCGGTAACTGCGATTTAACCGTACCAAACACGATCGTGAAATCAGATAATGACGTCACCATTGTTGGTTACACCGATTTTCCAAGCCGGATGGCCGCGCAAAGCTCTACGCTTTATGCGACCAACATCCGTCATATGCTTGATGATCTGACCCCGGAGAAAGACGGTAAGATCAATATCAACATGGATGATGATGTTATCCGCGGGGCCACAGTGGTGCATAATGGCGCCATCACATTTCCGCCACCAGCCCCAAAAGTTGCGGCCATTGGCAAAGCCCCAGTCGCACCAAAACCGGTTGAGCTAACCGCCGAGGAAAAGAAAGCCGCCGAGCTTGCCGCTCAGCGCAAAGCTGGGCGCCGACAAATTGGCCTATTGGCATTAGGCGGGGCTTTCATGCTTTTGATCGGCCAATACGCCCCGGCCAGCTTTATGCAACATTTTATTGTTTTTGCACTGGCATGTTTTGTCGGCTTCCAAGTGATCTGGAATGTCAGCCACGCATTGCACACACCGCTGATGGCGGTAACCAACGCCATCTCTGGCATTATTGTCTTGGGCGCATTGCTGCAAATTGGGTCGAGCAATAATATTGTGACAATCCTTGCCAGCATATCAGTCTTTATCGCGACGATTAACATTGTCGGTGGATTTATGGTGACGCGCCGCATGTTGGCGATGTTCCAAAGAAGCTAAGTTTGAGAGGGTTTACTTGTTATGAGTTCTAACATCGTAACAGCCATTTATATTGCGGCGAGCGTATTGTTTATTTTGTCACTTGGCGGTTTGTCGAATCACGAAAGCGCCAAACGCGCTGTATGGTTTGGCATTGTCGGCATGGCACTGGCGATTGGTGCGACAGTTTTTGGGCCACAGGTCACAAATTACCAGTGGCTGGTCCCCATGATGGTGGGCGGTGCGGTTATTGGGACCATTGTCGCACGGCGCGTTGAAATGACCGGCATGCCACAGCTTGTTGCGGCATTACACAGCTTTGTTGGCCTGGCCGCAGTGTTCATCGGCATTAATTCTGAATTATCACCGCCAACTGGCCTGGTGGGCGCAGAAATTATCATCCATGAAGTTGAAATTTTTGTCGGCGTCTTTATTGGCGCGGTGACAACAACCGGATCGGTTGTTGCCTTTGGCAAGCTGGCTGGCACCATTGATGGCAAGCCGCTGGCCTTGCCAGGGCGCAATAGTCTGAATTTGATTGCAGTTGGCGTCTGTATCTGGCTTGGCTATATGTATCTTAATCATGCTGGCATCTGGACGCTCTATCTGATGACCGCGATTGCCTTTGTCTTTGGCGCGCATCTGGTGATGGCCATTGGCGGGGCTGATATGCCGGTGGTCGTGTCGATGCTGAATTCTTATTCAGGCTGGGCAGCAGCCGCGACCGGTTTCTTGCTTGGCAATGATTTGTTGATTGTCACCGGGGCATTGGTTGGTGCGTCAGGGGCGATCTTGTCCTATATCATGTGCCGCGCCATGAACCGTAACTTTTTGTCGGTCATTCTTGGCGGCTGGGGCACTGCCACCGGCGTTGCCCAAGATGTTGAGGGCGAAATGATCGCGACCGATGTCGCCTCGGTTGCTGCAGACCTACAGGATGCCCAAAATATCGTTATTGTACCCGGCTATGGGATGGCAGTGGCCCAAGCCCAAGGCGCGGTATCTGAAATCACCCGCCGCCTGCGTGATCAGGGCAAATCTGTTCGGTTTGCCATTCACCCGGTGGCTGGCCGCTTGCCCGGCCATATGAACGTGCTGCTGGCTGAGGCCAAAGTGCCGTATGACATTGTTCTTGAAATGGATGAAATCAACGAAGATTTCCCAAATACCGATATTGTCATCATTTTGGGAGCCAATGATATTGTGAACCCAGCCGCACAGGATGATCCAAACAGCCCGATCGCCGGCATGCCGGTATTGGAAGTATGGAAAGCCCGGCAGGTTATTATTTCAAAACGCGGCCAGGGTCGGGGCTATTCAGGCATCGAAAACCCGCTGTTCTTTAAGGATAATTCACGCATGCTCTATGGTGATGCCAAAGCCTCGCTAGACCAGCTACTGTCAAATATGACATAAACATAAACGGCTGGGGTGATGGGGCTTAACGCGCCGCCAAGCCAACAATATCACAAAAAACCCTATATATAAAAAGGGCGCTGTCTAAACAGCGCCCTTTTTAGCGGGTGGATTTTGGGTCATAATACGGGGTCTGGTGCTGGCGCCATCAGCCCATCTGGCAGGCCAACTTTCTCGGCCGCCGCGCGCTGCCGGTTTGCCAAGCCCTCAACCGAAAAATCATCAATCAGGTCGTGAAATAATTCATGCCAATTCACTTCAGCGCCAAGATGCATAAACACAGAGCCAAGGCCGACCGCGGCGCGGTCCATCAATACAAATTCACGCGGCGGGCGAATGCCGCCAATACGTTTTAATTCTTGATGCACTTTGCCAGCAAGCTCTCGGCCGGCCTTGCCATTGCGCATTTGCTGGATAGGCCGCACCCGGTCTTCTAGCAGCGGGGCATAAATAAACTCTGCCCACATATTCAAAACATCGATCGCCTCGTTATCAAGCCCAGTAAACCCCCAGCGTTCATAAGCATCAACCGCCTGCGCCTTATCGTTATCACGCAAGGCTTTATATAGCTCAATCACACCCGCCACAAATTCCGGGCGGAATAGCCGGATAGAGCCAAAATCCATAAGATTTATGCGGTTATACGCGGCAATTGAATAATTGCCAAGATGCGGATCACCATGGATCACCCCGTAATAATAAAACGGCACATACCATACCCTAAACATATGTTTGGCAATTTGGTTGCGGGTTTCCTGATCGGGCTTGGTGTCCAAAAACGGCATTAGGCGCGTGCCATCCAGCCAATTCATCGTTAGCAACCGGCCGGTTGATAGATCGGGGCGGTGCTGCGGCACCTCAACACACGCCTCTTCGGCCAGCATATGCTGATATAGCTGCATATTTTGGGCTTCACGGCGATAGTCTAATTCTTCATAGAGACGTTCGGATAATTCATCATAAATATCTGACGTCGAAATAGCCGAATCATAGCGTTCATAAAGCTGAAACAATAATTTCAATTGACGCAAATCGGCCTGAATAGCTGATTGCATATCGGGGTATTGTAGTTTGACCGCAAGCGCCTTCCCGTCATGATCGGTTGCCCGGTGCACCTGCCCAAGCGAGGCTGCTGATATCGCTTCGCGGTCAAAAGCAGAAAATTTCTGCTGCCAGTCGGCCCCAAGCTCACTTGCCATACGGCGTTTCGTGAATAGCCAGCCCATCGCCGGGGCATCAGCCTGCAAACCAGCCAATTCATCCGCATATTCTGGCGGCAAGGCGTCTGGTATTGTCGATAAAATCTGCGCCACCTTCATAATGGGGCCTTTTAAGCCACCAAGCGCCTGCCGTAAATCAGCCGCATGCTTGCCGCGATCTATATCCCAGCCAAGATAGCGTTCACCCGCCACCCGTGCCGCCAAACCGCCCATCGTTGTGGTAACCCGCGCATAACGCCGCAACCGGCCACCAAAAGGGCGCCCGTCAAGACGCGCATTATCGTGTTCAGATGTCATTATGCCAGACTTTCTAACTCATTAATCATATCACTAATCATATCAAGGCCCAGTGACCAGAAGGCGGGCTGTGTTGCATCAAGGCCAAACCGGTTTAGGGCGACATCATAGCGCTCGGTACCGCCAGCCATCAGCAGATCTTTGTATTGTTTTCTAAAAATCTGGGCATCACCCTTTTTTACGTTGGCCTGATATTGTTGCCACAAGGCGTTTACCAAACAATCGCCAAAGGCATAGGCATAGACATAAAACGGTGTGTGCACAAAATGCGGCACATAGCTCCATATCGGCCGGTAATCATCACCGATATGAATGGCCGGCCCCAACGCCGCATGTTGTGTGTCCATCCAAATATTGGCAATTTCATCTGCGGTTAATTCGCCGCCCCGGCGGGCATCATGAAACTGCGTTTCAAAATTATGAAACGCCACCTGCCGCACCACCGTGTTCAGCATATCTTCGACTTTGCCAGCCAATAAAAAGCGCCGCGCGGTGGCATCATCCTGACTATCAAGCAACTGGCGAAACGCCAGCATCTCAGCAAAAACCGAGGCGGTTTCAGCCAGCGTTAACGGCGTATCAGACATCAAATAGCCTTTGTCAGCGGCCAGTGATTGATGCACACCATGCCCCATTTCATGGGCCAAGGTCATGACATCGCGCGATTTGCCTGCGAAATTCATCAAAATATAAGGGTGCGCCGAAGGCACCACCGGGTGCGAAAACGCCCCAGAGCTTTTGCCCGCACGCGGCGCCGCGTCAATCCAATTATTGGCAAAAAACGGTTCAGCGATCTTGGCCATTTGTGGGTCAAAGCCGGCAAAGGCATCAAGCACGACATGGCGGGCCTCATCCCAGCTAAAATGGCGGTCATCATCGCCCGGCAACGGCGCATTACGGTCCCACCAGTTTAACTGTTTAACACCCATCCAATCGGCCTTTAGCTGGTAATAGCGGTGCGTCAAATCGGCGTTGCGGCCATTAACCGCCTCGACCAGCGCATCGACCACAACATCATCAACATCATTGGCAAGATTGCGCGATGCCACCGGCCGCGCAAATCCCCGCCAGCCATCTTCGATCTGCTTGTCTTTAGCGATCGTGTTCAAGGTCAACGACAACAGACGTTCATGCGATTTCAATGTTGCTGACAAGGATTGTCCGGCCGCGGCCCGCACCGCCGCATCCGGGCTTGATAGTGCATCCAGAATTTCGGCTTCGGTCACTTCGCTTCCCGCAAACGGAAACCGCATGCCGGTGGTGGTTTCATCAAATAACCGCACCCAAGCAGCACTGCCAGTCGGGGCCCGCTCGGCAATCATTTTTTCTATTTCAGCTGCCAGCTGGAACGGAGCCATTGCCCGCACCCGGCGCAGCCACGGCGCAAAATGGCCGAGCGCCGGGGTTGCCAGCAACGCGGTCATTGTATCTTCATCAAACCGCGCCAGTTCCAGTTCAACAAATAGGATCTGCGCGTGACTTTCCGAACCCACTTCGCGCATTGACTGATGATGCTTGGCAATTGCCGGATCAGATGTATTGGCAGCAAAGAGCAATTGCGCGTGACTTTGCACCTTGCCAAGGCGTTCTAGCAACGCTTCGTAACGCCCAATCACAGCAGCCAGCTCATCACCTGATGCAGCGTCAAGCCGGCCTTGCCATTCCTGATTTAACGAAGCTGCAGATTTACGGCATGCGGCCACATCAGATGCCAGTTTGGTGTCATCAACACCATGGTAAAGATCTTTTAAATCCCAAATTGGACACGAATCTGGCATAGCACATAATTCCTCTATCATCTGGGCGCATCGTTGCCGCCTGCCCCCGTTATACTCAGCTTCACCAATTTCTAATAGTCTGGTGTTTACTCTTGTCTTATATGGGAATGACCGGCGCCGGTCTCAAGCGCTGCACAATACACAATTTGCAAACACTTGCGCCTAATTACGAATTAGGATAGCGTTTTCAGGCTCGATACATGAGAGGGGAGAGCGTGCCCATAACAAGGCTTGTTATGCGGGCACCACCGAAGGAGCAACCCCCCGGAAACTCTCAGGTAAACGTACTCTTTCATGTGAGCGCTCTGGAAAGTGGCACGGCGGTGCCCACCGACGGGGAAAGTTGTTCTTGCAGCAAATCTCTCAGGTTCCGCGACAGAGGGGGCATATACCGTTTTAGGTATGTGGCTTTAATGACGCGACCTATGGGAGATTTTAGGTGGAAACCAAACAAACCCCGCTTCATGCGTTTCACATCGCACATGGCGCACGCATGGTGCCGTTCGCCGGATGGGATATGCCGGTGCAGTACGCGACCGGTATAAAGGCTGAACATATCGCTACCCGCGACGCTGCTGGGCTGTTTGATGTCTCGCATATGGCCCAAATTGAAATTACCGGTAGCGGTGCCGCCGCCGATCTTGCGGCGTTAACGCCAACCGATGTTGCCGGCATTGCTAACGGGCGGTTGCGCTATTCACTGTTTTTGAATGATGATGGCGGGGTACTTGATGATTTGATGATTGGCCGTCTTGGCGACAGTTTTCATCTTGTCGTCAATGCTGGCCGCGCCGCCCATGACATCGCCCATTTGACAGCCCATCTTGGCCCGCACAGCCAGATGACACTGCATAGCAACAACGCTTTGCTCGCGCTTCAGGGGCCGCAAGCGGCACCGGTTCTCCGCGCCCTTGGCATAGACCTTGTAGGGTTCACCTTTATGCATATCGGTCATTTTAATTTTGATGGCACGCCGCTGCTTATCACCCGGTCCGGCTATACTGGTGAAGACGGTTTTGAAATAGCATTGCCTGCCGAGACCGCTGCCGCATTTTGCGATGCCTGTCTTGCCACTGGCCGGGTCACGCTTGCCGGCCTTGGCGCGCGTGATACATTGCGCATGGAAGCTGGCTTGCCCTTATGGGGCCATGAACTTGACGAAACCATCACCCCGGTTGAGGCTGGCCTTAGCTTTGCCATATCAAAAACCCGCCGTCAGGCGGCCGATTTTCCGGGCGCAAAATATATTCTGGACGACATCGAAACGGGGCCAAAACGCTGTCTTGTTGGGCTATTGGCTGACGGCGCGCGGCCCGTGCGCGATGGCACTATGCTAATGGATGGCGACCAAGAGGTTGGCAATATCACTTCGGGCGGCTTTGCGCCCAGTCTTGACCGGCCTGCTGCGCTTGGGTTTGTAACGCCAAGCCACAGCGCCGCCGGCACCCGCCTTATGGCCACTACACGCGGCGCGCCAACCGGCGTTACGGTGACCGCACTTCCGTTTATACCGCATCGCTATTTTCGGGGATAACCACACCCCACCCACTTGTTGAGGAGGACCATATGCTTAAATTTTCAGAAGATCATGAATGGGTTAACGTGACGGGTGATATCGCCGCGGTGGGCATTTCACCGCATGCGGTTGAACAGCTTGGTGACATTGTTTTTGTTGAATTGCCGGATATTGGCCTTGCCGTGTCAAAAGGCGATGCAGTGGCGGTCTTTGAATCTGTTAAAGCCGCTTCTGACATTTACAGCCCGGCAGCCGGCGAGATCATTGATGTGAATACCGCGCTGGCGGATGACCTTAGTGCCATAACCCCTGAAAGCGCCATGGATAACTGGCTTTTCAAAGTAAAACTATCATCCCCAAGTGATCTTGATGAGATGATGGATGAAGATCAATACAAGGCCCTGATCGGCTAACAAAACACGCACCGGCCATTGCCCTAATGCCATAGGATTTTTGGCTCTTAGATTTGCCTTTATGGAAGGAAGTGACATGTCTCTTAAATCGGTTCCCCACGCAGACTTTGTAACACGTCATATCGGCCCGAACGCGGCAGACATCAGCGCCATGCTCGCAGCGGTTGGCAGCCCGTCTATGGATGAATTTCTTGACAGCGTTATCCCCAAAAAGATTCGTCGTAGCGACAAAATGGATTTGCCGGAGCCGCTTTCCGAACATCAGGCATTGGCCGTGATGCGGGGGCTTGCCAGCCGTAACAAAATGCTGACATCGCTGATCGGCATGGGCTATTACAACTGTCACACGCCGCCAGTTATCCAGCGCAATGTACTAGAAAACCCGGCTTGGTATACAGCCTACACCCCCTATCAGCCAGAAATTTCACAAGGCCGATTAGAAGCCATTTTGAATTTTCAAACGATGGTCGCCGACCTTACCGGCCTCGATATTGCGAACGGGTCTTTGCTTGATGAAGCCACCGCCGCAGCCGAGGCGATGGCAGTGGCGTTTCGCGCCCACAAAAGCAAAGCCACACAATTTATTGTTGACCCAGATACCCACCCCCAAACCATAGGAATCTTGCTTACCCGCGCCAAGCCGCTTGGCATCAGCATAAAGCTTGCCAGTATCACAGACTGCTTGCCAGAGACCTGTTTTGGCGCGCTTTTGAGCTACCCCGGCAGCAGCGGTGCTGTGCGTGACATTTCAGCTGAAATTGCGCTTATTCATGCCGGCGGCGGTCTGGCGATTGTCTGTTGTGATTTGTTGGCACTAACGCTGCTCACACCGCCCGGCGAAATGGGCGCCGATATGGCCGTTGGCAGCGCCCAAAGATTTGGTGTTCCACTGGGATTTGGTGGGCCTCATGCGGCGTTTTTTGCAACGCATAAGGGCTTGCAGCGGTCAATTCCTGGGCGGCTTGTCGGGGTATCGCAGGATGCCCATGGCGATCTGGCCTACCGGCTTGCTTTACAGACGCGCGAACAACATATAAGGCGCGAAAAAGCCACATCTAATATTTGCACAGCACAGGTTTTACTGGCAGTCATGGCCGGGTTTTATGCGATGTGGCATGGGCCTGAGGGCCTACGCAAGATAGCCATGCACACACATAAAATCGCCTGCCGTTTTGCTGCAACCATGCGCATAGCCGGGCACAAAACCCGCTATGATGATTTTTTTGATACGGTCATTATCGAAACCCCTGAGGGCCATAGTGAGCTGATGAACAAAGCCTTGGCGGCTGGTTTTAATTTGCGCGCACTTGATGGGGCGGTTGCGGTTAGCTTTGATGAAACCACTAATGAAAATACATTGATCGGCTTAATCGGCGCTTTGACAGGCAAATCAACCATTATTGCCGAGGCGGATTGTGCGGCGGCGTTGCCAGTATCTTTGGCACGCGCCAGCAATTATCTAACGCATCCGGTATTTCATAATTATCACACCGAAACCGAAATGATGCGCTATATGCGACAGCTTGCCGACCGTGATTTAGCGCTTGACCGCAGTATGATTCCGCTTGGGTCTTGCACAATGAAGCTGAATGCAACCGCTGAAATGATGCCCATCACCTGGCCCGAATTTGCGACAATCCACCCCTATGCGCCAAGCGATCAAACTGCCGGCTACCAGCAAATGATAGCCGAGCTTGAACATATGCTGGCACAAGCCACCGGCTATACCGCCATATCATTACAGCCAAATGCCGGATCGCAAGGCGAGTTTGCCGGGTTGTTGGCGATTACACGCTATCACAACTCGCGTGGCGAGGCGCATCGCAATATCTGCCTTATCCCATCATCGGCGCATGGCACCAACCCGGCATCAGCGGTGCTGGCCGGTCTTAAAGTCGTGGTCGTTAAATGTGATAGCGATGGCAATGTGGATGTTGATGATATGCAAGCCAAGATTGACCTGCATGGCGATAATCTTGCCGCCTTGATGGTGACGTACCCGTCAACCCATGGGGTTTTTGAAGAATCAATTGACCACATATGCGCGATGGTTCACGCGGCTGGTGGACAAGTCTATGTTGACGGTGCCAATCTTAACGCGCTTGTCGGTCATTGTGCGCTGCCGCAATTTGGCGCTGATGTCAGCCACCTTAACCTGCATAAAACATTTTGCATTCCGCATGGTGGCGGTGGACCGGGCGTTGGCCCAATCGGTGTGGCCGCCCATCTGGCTCCCTTTTTGCCAGGTCATCCGGTTGATGGTGATGGCGCTGTCAGTGCTGCACCTTATGGATCAGCCGGCATTTTGCCAATCACCTACATGTATATTTTGATGATGGGCGCCGCTGGTTTGATGGCGGCCACCGCCACCGCCATTTTGTCGGCAAATTATATTGCGGCGCGCCTTGGGGCACATTTTCCGGTTTTATATAGCGGGCGAAACGGGCGGGTGGCGCATGAATGCATTATCGACATCCGGCCCATCGAGAGCGCGCATGGCATCAGCAATGAAGACATTGCCAAAAGATTGATTGATTTTGGATTTCATGCGCCAACCATGTCATTTCCGGTGGCTGGCACCTTGATGATAGAGCCGACAGAGTCTGAATCATTGGCCGAAATTGACCGGTTTTGTGATGCCATGCTAGCGATCGCCGCCGAAATAAAAGCCGTTTCCGATGGTGTCTGGCCGGCCGAAAATAACCCGCTTGTGAACGCCCCACACACCGCCAAGGCGATTATGCAAGAGGTATGGCCACACCCCTATAGTCGCACACAGGCAGCCACCCCCGTCGGCAACCAGCAAGCCAATAAATACTGGCCGCCGGTTGGCCGTGTTGACAATGCGTTCGGCGATCGCAATTTGATTTGTGCGTGTCCGCCGATGGACAGCTGGGAAAAGGCCGCCGAATAGACAGGCACCGCCGCTAATTGTTGAAAATAGCCAATGTCTCGGCGCGGTTTGCCGGCCTTACAGATGTGGTTAGCTGGCGGATCAGCGCGGCATTGTCAGGCGCCAGACTGCCATCTTTGAGATACATGTTATTTTCAAACCCAACCCGGCAATGCCCGCCAGCAGCAACAGCGGTGGTCATAACCTCATATTCCTTATGGCCAAAAGCACAAACTGACCAGCTAGCCATATCGGGCAATCCATCGGCGATCAGCGGCGCCAATTCGGATGAATCAGATTGAAAATCCGCCGCATAACGGCCCAGCACCAACAAAACATGCGGCGGGCGGGCAGGCAAAATCCCTGCCGCCATGGTGGCGCGCATACGGGTGATATCACTGGCATCATAGAGGATATGCTGAATATGAATCTGTTCAGCTGTGGCGCGGTGATAAAAATCTTTCGCCAATTGGCGGGCCGCTGCACTATCATCGCCAAGCATTTCGCGCAATCCCACTGATACAAAATCAGGCTTTACACCAAACACCACATCAATTTGCTGTTGTGGTGAATAGACGCCAACCGCCTCGGTGGTAACTTGAACAAGCATATCCGGCACCTGTTCGCGCAGACCCGCCAGTAAGGTTTGATAGCGCGCCACATCAAGCACATGTTCGTCTTGGTCGCCGCGCACATGCGCATGTAATATACTGGCACCCTCTGCGTGACATGCCTTGGCCGCGGCAATGGTTTCGGCAATCGACACCGGCAATTCAGGGTGATCAGTTTTGACTTTGCGCGACCCGTTTGGCGCCGCCATGATAATTGTTGGTCGGCTCATACTATCCTCACATAAACCAGCTGTTAGCCGCCCGTACTCAAAACGGTAATCCGCACAAACCGGCAAACGGCACTCACAAAGAGCTGGATGCTAACAGCAAAGCAAGCCCGGTCAAGCTTTATAAAGCATATATTTTTGACCAGCGACGCCGCGCCAAACCAGCCCCTTGCCAGATAGTAAAAACCTGTCGCCCGGCCCCGCATTCTATGCTAGTTAGACACTGATTTAGGGCCAATGGCCGTATTGTTTAATACCTAGCAGGACAATTATCCCCCGCGGGGGATTTTGGCAAAAAAAATGTCAGAAACGGCGCGCATCAGCCACTTCAAATCCCTCAAAGGGCAGCGCAAAATCGTTTGCCTTACAGCCTATTCTGCACCTGTGACGCATGCTCTTGATCCTTATTGCGACATGCTGTTGGTTGGCGATTCGGTTGCCATGGTGGTTTATGGTATGGACACCACCACAGGCGCCGACCTTGATATGATGATCAGGCATGGTCAAGCGGTCATGCGGCGTCGGCAAAATGCGCTTGTGGTTGTGGATTTGCCCGCCGGCACCTACGAAGACAGTGCTGATCAAGCCTTAACAAGCGCCCGCCGTGTGGTAGACGAAACCGGCGCCGATGCTGTTAAGCTGGAAGGCGGCAGTGCAATAGCCGCGCATGTCAGCGCCTTGGTGAATGCGGGCATTCCAGTGTTGGCGCATATTGGCCTATTGCCACAGCATGCCGTTTCTGGGGCCGGGTTCCGGATCACCGGCCGCACCCCGGAAGAAGCCCAGCAACTGCACGATGATGCCGCGGCGCTGTCTGCAGCCGGGGTTTTTGGCATTGTTATGGAAGGCATTGTTGAGCCTGTTGCGGCCTCAATTGCGTCACGCTGTCAGGTGCCGACTATCGGCATCGGGGCGTCAGCGGCGTGCGATGGGCAAATACTTGTCAGCGAAGATGTGCTGGGGCTTTACGATGCCTTTACCCCAAAATTTGTCGAAAAATTTGCTAATCTGCAAGATGTTATAAGCCAAGCGGCCAGGGCCTATCATGACGCTGTTATTACCGGGCAGTTTCCACAAGACCAGCATTTGTTCTGGCCCAAAAAGTGATGGGGCACCGCCAATGACGGTTATCACCACCGCAATTGATATGCACCGCACCATTGCCCAGTGGCGGGCCGCCGGCGACCACATCTGTCTGGTGCCAACAATGGGGTCTATCCATGCTGGCCATCTCGCCCTGATTGCGCGGGCACGCCAGCTTGGCAGTCGCACCATTGTCAGCATTTATGTCAACCCAACACAATTTGCCGCTGGCGAAGATTTTGACAGTTACCCAAGAAATTTTGCAGCCGACCAAGACGCCATCGACGCGGCCGGCGGCGTTGACGCGATCTACGCGCCGGCTGTTATGTATAGTGACACCCACGCCACCAGCATTGTGCCAGCGGGTGTGGCGGCGCCAATGGAGGGCATTTCACGCCCGCATTTTTTCACTGGCGTTGCGACGATTGTGTTCAAATTATTTCAGCATGTGCCAGCAGATACCGCTATTTTCGGCGAAAAGGATTTTCAACAATTTGCGGTATTGCGGCAGATGGTCGATGATCTAGAATTGCCGGTAACAGTGCTCGCGCACCCCACTATTCGGGAGCCTGACGGGCTGGCCTTATCGTCGCGCAACGCGTATCTGTCGCCAAGCCAACGCCAGCTAGCGCCGGTGTTGTATCAAACCTTGCGCCATACGGCTGCAAACATCTTGGCAGGTGCGCCTATTGCCAGCTGTTTGGATAATGCCACACAGCGAATTCTGGCGGCCGGATTTGATAAAATTGATTATTTGGACCTTCGTGACCCGGAAGAATTGGCGGTATCATCAACCGCCCACCCGGACCACCGTTTATTTGTAGCGGCTTGGCTTGGCACTACCAGATTGATCGATAATTGTGCGCTTGGCGCGGACCAGCCTTAGCGCTCCTAAAAAGCAAGGCGCTGGCATGAGCGCCATGACCACGCTATAGTACATGTCATTCCAGCTTTAAAAAAAGGTGTTGGCGGCATGACTGACAATAGGCCTGATACAAATGAAGAGCGTCTTGCCAGTAAAGACCGTCTTGCCGGTTGCGACCATGCGGTGGCACAGGCGGTCGCCGCATTAATCACCTGTTATGAACGCGATGGCACGCTGTTGGTTTGCGGCAATGGGGGCAGCGCCGCTGATGCCGAACATATTGTCGGCGAAATGATGAAAGGATTTTGCCTGCCGCGCCACCTATCTGACGCCGATAAAGCCCGCCTTGCCGCGGTCGCAGGTGATGATGCAGATTTGCTAGGCAACAACCTGCAATATGGGCTGCCCACCTTGTCGCTGGTCAGCCATTCTGCGCTGATAACCGCAACCGCTAATGACCTTGACGGGCGTCTTATTTTCGCCCAACAGATATGGGGCATTGGCCGGCCGGGGGATGTTTTGCTGGCCATTTCAACGTCTGGCAATTCTGAAAACATCCTTCTTGCCGCCAAGGCAGCCCGCGCCAAAGATATTCTTGTTGTCGGCCTGACCGGCAGCACCGGCGGCAAGCTTGCGGCGCTTTGTGACATTCTGATCGCTGTTCCGTCAAACAACGTTGCGCATATTCAAGAAATGCACCTGCCGATTTATCACCATATCTGCGTTAGTGTTGAGGCGCATTTTTTCCAATAGCCGAGAAAACAAACAAGCAGCATTCCAAGACCATCCCGGCACCACCCACCGGCCAGCCCCCAAAACTGGTTAGGTGGCAAAGCCCTTTGATGCCAGGATCTGCGACAAAAACCTCTGCATTAGGCGGTCATAAACAGCGCGGCCATAAACCTTATCTTCAATGCCAGCATCAATATTCGGATTGTCATTTACCTCAATAACAATCGCACGCCGGTCAATTTGCTTTAGATCGACCCCATAAAGGCCATTGCCAATAGTTAGGCCAGCGCCGACCGCAGCCTCAATAACAAATGGCGGCACATCTTCAATTGCAACAGTTTCAAAACCACCTGAAACAACTTTCTTATTTTGAACATGGTCGTAGATCTGCCAATGCCCCCGCGCCATAAAATATTTACAGGCAAATAATGGCTCACCATTAATAACACCAACCCGCCAATCAAAAGCAGTCGGCAGATATTCTTGGGCGATTATCACAAAGCTCTCTTTCAGCATCTGCTTGGCTTTGTCCATAAATTCGGCTTCGTCATTCACTCTAATGACGCCGCGGGAAAATGACCCATCTGGGATTTTCAACACCTGCGGAAAGGCAACCTCTTGCAACACCGCATGCAGATTTGATCTGGTGATCAATTTTGTATTTGGTGTGGCAAAGCCAGCGCGCACCAATGCCTCTGATAGAAAAACCTTATTTGAACATCGCAAAATAGATTGCGGATCATCAATGACCGGAATCGCTATGCTTTTGGCTTTGCGTGCAAACTGATAGGTGAAATGGTCTATCGACGTGGTAGCCCGAATGAACAAACCATCAAATGATGCAAGCCGTTTAAGATCTGACTTCACAATCAGCTCGGCATCCATATCATGTCGCCGCGCAGCCTTTACCATCAAATCAAGGGCGCTTGCATTTGATGGCGGCAGCGCCTCATCAGGGTCGACCAAAATGGCTAGGTCAAAATGCGACCGCTTTTCATTGCGTATTGACGGCGCAGAAAGGCCAATCGCATCATTCAGCGCCTCGCTGAATCGTGGCCGGTCCTTTACGTCAAGCGCAGAAACCGAGAGCGGCCATACGTAATCAATTTTCCATCTATCACCATCATTCATTATCATGATTTCGACAATGGGCACTGGAAAGAGCTGGTAACATCGCTTGGCCAATTTGCGTGCCCAAATCTGATCAGTTTTTCCAAAATAAAATTCCAGTGACAATGGTTTTGCACCGCTGTGACCAAATTCTTCAACCATTATTTGATGCTCAGGCAGCAACCGATTGAGCTCAGCCAGATGATCTTCATATGATCGCTTCATCTGTAAATTTGATAGCGTTTCTATCAGCGGATGCGGCTGGCTACCCCTGGCCTCCGCCACCAGCGAGACATAATAGCCTGACGACAGATATTCCTCGCTAGGGCAAAGATTTATCACAGTGAGCTTATTGTCCTGACTGAATGTCTCTGACAAATATTGCTGCGCAGTAATCAATGCTACCGATCTTCGTTTAGATAGTGACTCGCTCAAAAAACCAAGATCTTGGACACGGGGAACCACCACTAGATAGCGCACCGCACTGCGAATTATGCCTGTATTTTGCGACGCTGTTTGACCTGAAGTGAGGGCAAGATGCATCTGCACTGCATCACCGCCATCTTGATAATATCTAGGCAAGCTGCGCAACGGCGTAAAACCATGGCGCATATAGAGGGTGAACAGGCTTGCATTGTTCTGCCGTGCCTCTAGGGTCAACCGCGTGCGCCCTAGGTCTTTGGCTCTGGCAATGGCCAACCGCAACAGGTGCGATGCGATGCCTTTACCACGCCAAGCATCAATAACAGCAAGTGAGTAGACCCGTGCATTGGCCGCCCTATCACGATAATGCAACAGCAAATAGCCAATTGGCACATCCGCAGTAGAGGCTGCAACCCACAGCCACTGGCTTTTAGCGGTGATTGCGCGTCTAAACGCCCCTTTTGAGAGCAAATCGGAAGTAAAGCTCGCCGCCTCGATCACACAAAGCGCCGACAGGTCATCTAGCTTGGCACGTCTATATTTGATTTTGTCCATCATGGAAACTCACAGGAGTTGAAACCGCTTAAGCCCAAAAAACCAGTCTCTATTGGCAATGAAGTGAACCTGTCACCTAACCTGTTTGCACAAGCCTCAGCTGGCAACAGGCGGCTAAGGCATTTGAAGCATATTCTGAAACTGACAAAAATTCACAACAAAAAGAGAGATAAGCGACACCCCTTTATTGCCTAAGCATAGTCTATAATTTGGTGATCCCGGAGGGACTCGAACCCCCTACCTACAGATTAGGAATCTGTCGCTCTATCCTGATGAGCTACGGGACCACTTTTATGATATATGCCTGATTTAGCATATATTGGCCAGCGTTGTTGCATCAGTATCAACCATCTCCTATTTAGCACGCCGAACACCATAAGTGCAGGATAGATTGACAAGTTGCCCGCTAAGGCGCATAACCCCGTCATAAACGCGGCGCGCTATGGGGCGATGCTGCCCAGCGAAAAGCAATGCGCTAGAAAATTTATTCATGTCACATTCTACATCAGACTCTTCTGCTGTCGCAGACACTGCCAGCAACGCCGGTTTCACCAATCTTGGTTTGCCGGAAAATATGCTCATAACACTTGCCCGCGAGGGTTTGGTCGAGCCAACGCCCATTCAGGCTATGTCGATTCCGGTACTTCTTGAAGGCAACGACCTTATTGGGCTGGCCCAAACAGGCACTGGCAAAACCGCTGCGTTTTTGCTGCCTTTGATGACGCAGCTTGGCTATAGCGCTGCGGTGCGGGCTGGGCAACCACCAAAAGCGTTGATCCTGGCACCCACCCGAGAGCTTGCCAATCAAATCTCACAAAATGTGCAAAAACTAGCAGCTGACCTAAATTTACGGCATATCGCGGTATTTGGGGGGGCACGCTATGACGCGCAAATCCGCGGCCTACGGCGCGGTGTTGATATCGTTGTTGCGACCCCGGGCCGCTTGCAGGACCTTATGGAACGCGGCGCCTTTGACCCAAGCGGTATCACCCATTTTGTGTTGGATGAAGCCGACCACATGCTTGATCTCGGGTTTTACCCGGCGATCAAACGTATTGCGGCTAGCTTGCCGCCGGTCCGCCAAACCATGCTATTTTCAGCCACCATGCCGCCAGAAATTGAGGCGCTTGGCCAACAATTCCTAAAAGACCCGGTTCGCGTTAAAGCTCCACAGACTGGAATCACCGCAGATAAGGTAACCCAGCGTGTGACCTTGATGGCCGAAGGCGAAAAGCGTGACCGACTTTGTGACATTCTGAATGAAGAAACAACCGGACAGACCCTTATTTTCGTGCGCACCAAACGGCGCGCAGATGCGCTGGCCAAATTCATGGCGGTACGTGGCTTTGCTGTAGATGCGTTGCATGGTGACATGCGGCAAACCTTGCGGCAAAAGGTGCTGCGCAATTTCCGCGGCGGTGATTTGCAAGCATTGATCGCAACTGATGTTGCTGCCCGCGGTATTGATGTGGCCGCCCTTAGCCATGTCGTTAATTTTGATCTTACCGATACACCAGAGGCCTATGTGCACCGGATTGGCCGGACCGGCCGCGCCGGCTTGGGCGGGGTGGCCATTTCCTTTTGTGCGCCGGATGAGCGCCATAGGCTCAGTGCAATTATTTCAACCGTTGGTGGCCGGATAGAGCTTTTTGAAAGTGATGGCACACCATTGCCGCTTGGCGATTTCAAATCTGGTGCAGCGCCATCACGCCAGCGCCGCCGTCCTGCAAGAACGGGCGGCCGGGCAGCCGGACCCGCCAGGGGCCGTGCCGAGCGGTCAGGCGATAGCCGCCAAAAATCAGATCGTCCGCGTCGCGACCATAGCGACGCGCGCGGTGCTGGCGCGCGCCGTACAGATGCGGGCCGTCCAGATACGCGACGTCCGGACGCGCGGCAGGAAGACTCCCGTCGCGGCGATTCCCAGCGGGGTGAGTCTTGGCAGGCTAATTCCGGTGAGCAGCGACCACGCAAACCCGTTCGTGAACAGCGCGACCATGCCAAAAACGATAACAGCTTTGGCAGAAATGATAGCGGCGCCTTCAGAAAGCCGCGCCGTGATGAAAACCGTAATGACAGTTTTGCCAGCGATCAACCGCGGCATCAGGCCAGAAAATCCAAAGGCGGCAAGCCAGCCCCCAACGCCGGTGCGGCGCGGCCCGCACGGCCCGCCGCAAAAGTGGCACCATCGGCCAAGCAATTATTTGGCAAGCGGCCACAATTTAATAGCCGCCCCAACTTTGACAATGCGTCAGCTGGCAAGCCGAAACGTGACGCCGCTGACCGGCCGGCAGGCGACAAACCGCGTGGCGGCAAATCTGCATCTGGCCTAGGATTTTCTGGCAAGCCGGCCAAGCCGCAAAATCGCCGCGCAGCTAGCAAGCCTGATCGGGCTGGCAGCGACGCCAGGCCCGCCCGCGGCAATCGGCCAGCACAAGGTGGTCAAGGGCGCCTGAAACGTCGCTCTTAATCGGCGGCGGTACGCGCGTGCTCGCGCAAAAGGAATTTCTGAATTTTGCCAGTCGCTGTTTTCGGCAATTCACCAAACACAAAATATTTTGGGCGTTTAAACCCGGCCATTTGGCCGCGGCACCATGATGACAACTCATCGGCGGTTAAGTCGCTATCGGGCTTTAGTTCGACAAAGGCGCACGGCACCTCGCCCCATTTTTCATCTGGTTTGGCGACCACTGCAGCGGCGGCAATCATAGGGTGACGATAGAGGTATCCTTCTACCTCGACTGATGAAATATTTTCACCGCCTGAAATGATCACATCTTTTAAGCGATCTTTGATCTGCACATAGCCATTGGCGTGCCACACCGCGGCATCACCTGAATAGAACCAGCCATCACGGATGGCGTCTTTATTTGCCTGTGGGTTTTTATAATAGCCTTTCATGATCGTGTTACCGCGAATCACCACCTCGCCCTGGGTTTCGCCATCGCGCGGCACCAGCCTGCCGGTTTCATTATCAATGACCGCAACTTCCTCATTCATCGGAAATGTAACGCCTTGCCAGCTTTGCAGTTCGGCCTTTTCCGAAAATGGCAATTGGTCCCACTCCTCGCGCCATACGCATTGCGTGACATGACCATAGGTTTCGGTCAGCCCATAGACCTGCATAACCTCAAAACCAATAGCGGTTAATTTTTCCAAGATGCTTGGCGGCGGCGGTGCGCCAGCGGTCATCACCTTTACCACCCGCCCGCCAAGGTCTGGCCGCTGGGTTTCCGGCGCATTCACCAACATCCCCAAAACAATCGGGGCGCCCCCAAAATGGGTCACCCCATGCGTGCCTACAAGATCAAAAATCGCCGACGCGGTAATGGTGCGGGTCAGCACAATTTTTGCCGCCATCAACGCCATTGTCCAGGCGTGCCCCCAACCGTTACAATGAAACATCGGCACTGTGTAGAGATAGGTCGGATGCTGGCCAAGCTGCCATGCCGCAACCGTGCCAAAGCTCATCAAATATGAACCGCGATGATGATAAACCACGCCTTTTGGGCGGCCCGAGGTGCCCGAAGTATAGCTGAGCGTCAGCGCCTGCCATTCATCTTCTGGTAGCTGCCACGCAAAATCAGCACTGCCCTCACCTATAAAACCCTCATAATCACCAGCTCCAATATGGGGCATTTCCCCCATAGCGGTGTCACGGATATCAATGACCTCAATATTTTGATCAAGCATTTTTAAGGCGGCGGTCACAGTGTCATGAAAGGCGGTGTCGGCGATTAATAATTTGCTGTCACTATCAGCCAGGATATAGGCGATGGTCTCGGCTTCGAGGCGGGTATTGATGGTGTTCAAAACACAGCCCGCCATTGGCACACCAAAATGTGCCTCAAACATTTCCGGGGTATTGGCGGCGATGATCGACACCGTATCGCCGCGCCTTAGGCCTCGCCCCACAAGCGCCCCGGCAAGCGCCCGGCAGCGGCCATAGGTCTGCGCCCAGCTATAGTGTCTGTCTTCATAAATAATGGCGGTGCGGTCGCCAAAAATATCGGCGGTGCGCGCCAAAAAACTAAGCGGCGATAACGGGATGTAGTTTGCCGCATTTTTGGAAAGTTCTTGATAATGCTGTTGCATCAGCCTGTCTCCCGGTCACCCTACCCGCGTGGGGCGTATCTTGATTATACGCCAAAATCGTAGTCTGCCAGCAGGCGTCTATCAAGGCCGTAATCACTGGGACGTAGGCACAGACACACTGCCACAGGGCAAAGAAAAGGGCATGCCCCTTTTAAAGAGCATGCCCAAAATTTTGCTGCGCTTTATGCCGGCGTATTAGCCACCAAGGAACAGGCGGCCAACATCTGGATTTTCGAGCAAATCATCGCCTGAGTCAGCGATCGCGGTTTCACCCGAGACAAGCACATAGCCAATATCGGCAAAGGCCAGACCCTTTTTCGCATTCTGCTCGACCATGATGATGGTTTTTCCATCTTTTTTCTGTAGATCTTCAAGAATTTCAAAGACCATATCGATAAAGCGTGGCTCCAGACCAATTGATGGCTCATCAACAAGCAGAACTTGTGGCTGCATCACCAAGGCACGCGAGATTTCCAGAAGGCGGCGTTCGCCCCCTGACAATACGCCGGCTGGTTTATCGCGGCGATCTGCCAAACGGCTGTATTTATCAAACACCATTTCGGCAGCGGCTTTGGCTTCAGCAGGGCGGTCTTTCAAAAACCCGCCCATGAGCAGGTTTTCTTCAACCGTCATCTGCGGAAATACTGACTTGTCTTGCAAGATGTACGCAATACCTGCCTGTGCCAGTTTTTGTGATGGTGTCAGCGACGTAACGTCAAGACCATCGACAATAATCGACCCCGAGAAAATATTGGTAAATCCGAAGATTGAGTGCAGCACGGTTGATTTACCGGCACCGTTTGGACCAATCAAACACAGGGACTGGCCACGACCAATGCGCAAGCTAAACTCGTGCAGGATTTCCATTTTGCCATAACCAGCCCGCAAATCATTGATCGTCAAATACGGGTCGTTATGGGCCAGCTTTTCAAGTTCTTTAATCGTTGGGGCGTTGGCTGCGATAGATGCCGCCTCACGCGCCACCTGATCAACAGACATCACCACATCGACACTGCCACTGCCATAACCGCTGACATTTTTACCAGCTGCTTTTTTCGCCGGAGCCTTTTTCACCGATGCTTTTTTAGCTGGTGCTGTTTTAGCGGCTGGCTTTTTGGCTGGCGCTTTTTTGGCTGATGCCTTTTTTGCCGCAGCTTTCTTTACGGGTTCTTTAGCCATCAGTGTCCTCCAAGATACGCATCAATGACGCGTGGGTCATTCTGTAGTGTTTCAGGTTCGCCATCAGCCAGCATCTTACCATTAGATAAGCAGTAAATATGCGAGGCCAAGTTCATGATCACACGCATGTTATGCTCGATAACGCACAAGGTAATGCCCAATTCTTCATTGGCGCGGCGCAACCGATCAATCAACCCATTAATTAAAGTTGGGTTAATACCTGCGGTTGGCTCGTCAAGAAGCAGAACTTTTGGCTCGTTCATCAACGCCATTGCAAATTCCAACAGCTTTTGCTGACCAAAGGACAAATCGCCAGAAATCAGGTTACGCTTTGAATACAGCCCAACAAATTCGAGCAGATGTTCAGCACGTTCACGAATTTCACCTTTACGGCTTGCAAACATAGTGGCTTTTGAACCAGGGCGATGTGATACCGAAATCTGCATATTATCGACACAGTCCATTTTCCCGTAAATACGGGTCTGCTGGAATGTACGTAACATGCCGAGGCGGGCAATATCGCCGACACGTAACTTAGAAATTTCCGTGCCGTCAAACTTTATCGAACCGTTGTCAATCGGGTGATAGCCAACGATTGAGTTAAACAATGTTGTTTTACCACATCCATTTGGCCCGATAATGCCGGTGATAGAGCCACGCTCTACGCGCATCGAAATATCGACATTCGCTTTCACGCCACCATAAGATTTCGAGACGTTATCGACAGTAATAATTGAATCAGCCATTTACGCCTCCTCTTTTGCAGCTGTTGAAGACGGGTCGACAGTGATGCCGAACCGCTCTGGATAGCGGGTTTGCAACCAGCCCATAATGCCCTGCTGGAAATACACAATATTGATGATCAATATCAGGCCAAGAGCCACCCACTGCCACCCCAAGAGGTAGGTCCATGTGGTTTCCTTAACAACATGGAACAACACCGCACCAAGCACCGGACCCCACAACGTGCCCTTACCGCCCAACAGCGCCATGGCCACCATGAAGATACCAAAAGTAGGTGCCGGAAATGCCACTTCAATCGGCTCAATATAGCCAACCATATTGCCAAACACAGCGCCGATACAGCCCATAAAGAAGGCTGCCAAAGCCCATCCACATTGCTTGTACCGTAATGTCGGAATGCCCATGGCTTCGGCTTTGTCTTCGTCATCACGAATAGCGTTGGCCGCCAAACCGAATTGTGTTGAAAACATCCAGCGGATGATAACATGCGCGGCAATCGCTAAAACAAAACAGATAACATAGAAGAAATACGATCTGTAGTGGATGTCCCATGGGAAAAATGGCATTGAAATGCCTGCCCCACCACCAATGGTATCGATGGTGCCCGCAATCTGGCCAGCCGCAATCGCCACACCCAAGGTGCCAATTGCAAAATATGGACCACGCAAGCCGAAGACTACAGTGCCGAGCAGCAACGATAGCCCAACACAGACCAATCCAGCCGCGAAAATCCCCATAAACAGACCTTGGAAATATTGCGCATCGGTAAAGACTGGCTTGATAGCGCCGTATGACGCGGTGTAAAGGCCGATGTCATAAAACATCGACACCTGAATAACCGCCGACACATACATGCCAACCCCAAAGAAGGTGATATTGCCAAGCGAGTTATAACCCATCTGGCCACCGGTAATATCCCAGGTTGACGCCATCAGCACCATAACCCACAGGACGGCCATTTGCTGTACATAAGCAGGGAATAAAATCGGCCCCAACACACCGCTAATCGCAATAGCCAAATAGAGTAAAATTTGATTTCTAGACATTATCTTACCACCTGCCGCTGACGCCGCATTTGAATTTGCCGCCACATAAGAACCGCAATAAGCATAAGCACCGCAGCAGCTACCTGCCATTCGGCGCCAGCAATGATGCCCGCATATTGCTCAACCCAACCAAGACCAAAGCTCATGCCAATAACAGCTGGCAAGTTACCAAGACCGGCGGCGGTCACGATAGCGAATGTGCGCAAGGAATACACAATTCCGTAAAACGGCTGCAACACCCAAATCATCGATACCAAAACACCCGCAACGCCGCAGATAGCCGCGTTTAATGAGTAGGTAAAGGCATATACATTATCGGTGTTGATACCAAGGACACGCGCTGCACGTGGATCTTGTGCAGTGGCCCGAATGGCTTGCCCCATACGCGACTTTTTCATGAAAAAGATGATCGACAGCGCGAATGCGGCCGCCAGAACCAACGATACAATTTTCACTGTCGGGATCGTCACAAAGCCGTCAAAGGCGGTCCAAATTGGGAAATGCGAGTCAATAATTTGCACCTCTGGCCCGTAAATCAGGTTCATTACTTGTTGCAATAACAAGGAAAGGCCAAATGTCGCCAACAACGACACAAACATGTCATTGTCAATCACCCGCCTGATAATCAGTAGATAGACAACCCAGCCGAACATGAACATCAGTACAAGCACAATCGGCAGCGCAAATATGGGGTGAATGCCCATTTTATACAGCGAAAAGGCGATATATCCGCCCATGATGACAAAATCGCCCTGGGCTAGGTTTTTGACGTTCATCACGCCCCACACCAGAGCGAGCCCGTATGCTGACAGCGCAAATACAGCACCGACAAAAATCCCATCAAGAATCATTTGCACGTTCATGACAGGCGCATACACAAGTAATAATTGAAGATTATCTAACATAATGCCTCCAGCCCTAATTTAAGCCAAATTGGGACTTGCAAAGAAAACGGGAAGCCCGATGGGCTTCCCGTACAATTTTTGTTCCAGATTAGTAAGTGACGTTACGTGGGAATGTCATGTCGGCTGGTGTGATGATCGGCTTATAGCTGCCATCTGCACCAATCTGACGATAGAACATTGGCTTTGCAATGTTGTTACCTTCAGGTGCGAATTTGATATCGCCATAGAAGGTTTCCATGTCGGTCGCTGCCAAGGCATCACGAACGGCGTCACGATCAAAGCTGTTTGCACGCTCAAAGGCATCCTTGAACACCAGAACCGCGGCAGATGCCTGTGCAGTCTGATATGGAACAGCTGTGTAGCTTGGGTGCACTTTCTTGAAATCTTCATTCCACTGTGCAGCTGTGCCAAAGTAAGCATCTTTCTTAGGAAGGTTGCTTAACCACTGTGTTGGGCACAAAACGCCATTAGCAGATTTCGGGAATTTTTCGTGCACTTTTGCGGCTTCACAGTGTGTGTAAGACACAACAGGTGCTTGAATTTTCATTTCCTCGATCTGACGGGCAGCAGTTGCGGCACCTTTTGAGTGACCAGATACTAGCAGAATATCAGGCTTCAGCGCCTTAAATTTTGTCAAAGTGGCTGACATGTCAGACAAATCGGCTGGCAATTTATCGTCGATCACAATGTTCATGTTGTATTTTTTGGCAACATCAAGAACACCGGCACGCACATCAAGTGAAAAGCCGTCATTTTCAAAGGCCATACCAATGCGCATTTTCGCTGGGTCTTTGCCTTCGTCTATGGCGCGCTGCGCAACAAGGTCAAGCACTGGCGCCAAGTAATATTCTGATGTTGACAGCACGGCAAACATATATTTGTAGCCTTGTGTGAACAATGAACGTGACGCGCCTTCAGCTTCAACCATTGGCACTTTGAATTTTTCTGTGACCGGCGCAACCGCTTTAGTCAAACCTGTGCCGTATGGGCCAAGCATAAATTCAACGCCGTCCTGCTGGATCAAGCGCTCAGCCAACTGTGTCGCACGTGCAGGTGTTGACTCATCATCATAATACTGAATTTTCAGCTTGTAGCTTTTTCCGCCAACCTTGACACCGCCCATTGAATTGATGCGATCCACTGCAAAATCATAGCCACGCTGTGTGTGCAAGCCATTAGTTGAATATTTGCCTGACAACGAGATGGCTGATCCCAGGATGATGGTATCACCCTCAACCTTTGCCATTGCGCCGCCTGCCATGCCGGCCATACCGACCGCAACAGCAGCACCAAGGGCTATCGAATATTTCTTATACATTCTAAATTCCTCCCAGAATCACAATTTAACGGCTCACCCC
>Ga0181607_10000445_pt1 | contig 35630 bp, 31 predicted proteins | sample 041ome_9_FD_132420 | JGI IMG/M metagenome (GOLD analysis project Ga0181607, IMG submission 132420) | Coastal salt marsh microbial communities from the Groves Creek Marsh, Skidaway Island, Georgia - 041413US metaG (megahit assembly) | ecosystem: Environmental > Aquatic > Marine > Intertidal zone...
AGGCGGATGTGGAGGTTTATCCCCGTCAGATTGCCTTCAACGTGATCCCGCAGTGCGATATTTTCATGGACAATGGCTATACCAAGGAAGAAATGAAAATGGTGTGGGAAACCCGCAAGATACTGGAAGACGACAATATTCAGGTCAATCCGACCTGTGTTCGGGTTCCGGTGTTCTATTCTCACTCAGAAGCCGTGCATATCGAGACCAAAACACATATTTCTGCAGAAGCGGCCAGGGCATTGCTTGAAAAAGCCCCCGGGATCAAGGTAATGGATACCCGTGAAAATGGCGGTTATCCAACGCCAATTGGCGAGGGAACTGACCATGATGAAGTCTGGGTTGGTCGTATCAGGCAGGATATTTCTCATCCTAATGGCCTCAATATGTGGATTGTGTCTGATAATTTACGAAAAGGCGCCGCTTTGAACTCAATTCAGATAGCAGAAGTATTGATAAAAGACTATTTATAATGAATACTTGCGACGGAATCTTAAAAAAGATTCTGTAATTGCAATAACGTTCAAAATAGCGAATGACAGGAAGCTCTATGCTGTCCAGATGTAGAAAATTCCTCGCCCTGATAACCCTGGTTGCAGGGCTTGTCCACTCAAGCCAACTGCTGGCTCTAGGCCTTGGTGATCTCACCGTTAACTCCAGTTTGAATGAACCACTGGAAGCCACGATTGAATTACTGGGGCTGGACGGCCTGACTAGTGGTCAGATTCAGGCCCGTCTGGGAAGTGTTGACGAGTTCGAACGCGCCAATATCAATCGCGATTTCCTGATTGATGATATTCAGCTTGAAATCATTATCTTCAATAGTGAACAGGGAATTCTGCGCCTTACCAGTGAAGAGCCGGTTATCGAGCCTTTCCTGAGCATGGTGATTAACGTGGGCTGGCCAACTGGTCGGCTGATGCGTGACTACACGGCACTTATTGATCTGCCGGTTTTTGTCAGCGATGAGCCTCAGGTTGTGCCTCTGGATGTCCCACAGACACCTGCCCCAGTCAGGGAAGAAACACCGCCCCCTGCGCCAGAGCCTGAAGCCGAGATCATCAGCAATGCTGAACCGATTGCCCCCGCCGTTGAGGATATTACTGAGCCAGCGCCGGCAGAACCCGCTCAGGAAATTGCTGAACAAGAGAACGAAGAGCCAGAGGCAGCGCAATCAAATACCGAATCATTGGCGGAGCAGGATGCCGCCGAGCTAATGGTCGCTGAAGAGCCTGAACCTGTTGCCGATACTGGTGTGACAGAAGTTTCCGAAGAAGTGGCGGCAGTAGAAGAGCCCGCCGAGTCAGAACAACCGGCCACAGTAACGGTTGAGTCCGGTGACACCCTTTATGACATAGCGGCAAACAATCGTCCAGCTACCAGTGTTTCTGTAGAACAGACAATGCTGGCAATCCAGCGCGCCAATCCTCAGGCCTTTATTGACAACAATATCAATATGATTCGTGTTGGGCAGGTATTGCGTATTCCGTCAATCCAGCAAGTACAGAGCATTGATCAGGCCCAGGCGCTCAACCAGATTGCCTTGCAGAATCAGGCGGTCTCGGTGCAGCCGCTGGATTTCAGTGCAAATAACGCTGCCAACAGCGCAGATAGTACCGATGAGCTGACGATTCTCAGTGGTGAAGACGGCACTGATTCCCTCAGTGGCGACAATGACATGGCTGAAACCATTGCCGCGCTTGAGAACCAACTGGCTATTAGTGAAGAAAACCTGGATCGTGCCAGGCTGGAAAATGCTGAACTGACTGCCCGTTTTAACGAACTCAGCGAACAGGTCGATATTCTGCAAAATATTATTGCCATGCAGGATGAACGTCTGGCGCAGTTACAGGCCGATCTAACTGCCCGTAACGCGGAAGCAGCTCTGGCTACTGCACAACCTATGGTAGATACCCCGGCACAGCCACCGCAGGCTGATAATTCCATCATGGGGAAATTGAGTTCCGTTTTTGAAAATACCCTTGTTCTGGTTTCCAGTCTTCTGGCGTTGATTCTGCTGGTAGTAGGGTTTTTGGTTTGGCGCAGACGCGCAGCCCAGGATGCAATGGATGATTTTGGTATGGCTGAAACTGCCATGGCATGTAATGCAACACGAGCCATCGACATTGATGAGCCGGAAGGTGCCTCAGCGGGCTTCCTGGCTGCACTGAAAGCCAGAATGTCTCGTAACAATACAGAAGATGATTACGCTGAAGAAATTGATGAATCTGACCAGGCTGAGCTTATTGATGCAGACAGTGACGAAGCCGATGTTGAGGAGTCAGATTTTGAGCCCGCCGGCCTTGCTGCCATCGAAGAGAGTGATGCATTAGACGCTCTTGAAGAGGAGCTTGAGGACGATATTGACGATATAGATGAAGTTGAAGAAGAAAGCACTGGTCTTTTAGGAAAGCTGAAAGGCTTGTTTAGACGCTCTTCAGACGATGAAGATGAAGCCGACGAAGCTGATATTGATCAGTTCTATGATGACTCTGAAGACCTGGAAGACGACATAGATGACGATGATGACACTGATGAGTCTTCCTATGCTGAGGAAGATGACGCCGATGACGATGATGAATTCAGTGATTTAATCATAGATGATTTTGATGACGATGAAGCTGACTCTCACGAAGATAGCGGTGAGGATACCAATGAAGGCAGTCAGGAACTGGTAGCTGAGTCAGCAGATGCCTTGCTGGATAAATTCCTGGATGACGTAGATCTGGATGAGACTGATTCAGCTGAGGCAGATGGCGACACCGAAACTGAAGCGCTTGAAGAGTCCGGGCAAGACACCCCCGCAAACGATGATGTGACTTTTGATCTTGGCGATTTTGATGCCTCCGAAGAGCTCCAGCGGGAAGAGGGTGTTGTAGCCCCGGAACAAGCAAATGTTGAGTCATTGGTTGATAATATGGCCGACAGCGATTCGGAAGATGTTTTCGAGGTGGAAGACGATGCCTTCGACCTGGGGAACTTTACCCTGGACGATGCTGATAACGACAAACACCAAGGGGACTCTGAAGACAGCGCTGAAAGCACTGCAAAAACTGAAAGCAATGAGCTTGAAGAGCAAGCGGAAGTAACTCTTGCTGAAGACTCTCCCCGGGACATTGAAGACGATTCCAATGCGCTTAAATTTGGTCTGGATCCAGCAACGACTGGTACCCAGGATGAAGTCGTCGCCGTTACTGAGGCCGCCGAGGATGTTGAAACCTTTGATTTCTCCCTTGATGACAAAACCCCGGATGAATCAACCAGCCCTGCTGAAGAAGAGGAAAGCCCTGCAGACCTCGAAAGTTTCGACTTTAAAATAGATGATGCTGCGCAAAGCCCGGAATCAACTGACGACAATGGTCAGTCGGAGTCTGGGGATGAGGATGGTGATGGTGATGTAGAGACCTTTGATTTTGATGTGAGCTCAGTCTCTTCGTTTGCGGAAAGCAGTAAACCTGAATCATTTGATGCAGATGCGCCAGTTCTTAAAGATGAAGTTAAAGACGATGATGTAGAAACATTTAATTTTGATCTGGGCGATGTTTCTGTAGACGATGAACAGGATGCCCCTGTGCTGGAAAGCGATGATGATATTGTGATTGAGGAGCCTGAATCAGATGACCATTCTCTTGAATCATTAGCTGCCGCATTGGGACAGGTAGATGCAGGCGATTCAGATGACGATTCGGATACAGCTGTCACTGATGATAATGAGTTTGACCTGGGTGAGATTCACCATGATGACAGCCTGTTCGAGATCGACGACGAAGATGATGCTCAGGAAACCGGTGATGAGCCTATCTCTGACCGTGATGAGGCATCCACAAAACTGGATCTGGCTGTTGCCTATGAGGCGATGGGAGATCTGGACGGCGCGAAAGAAATTCTTAGCGAAGTAGTTGCCGAAGGTAATGCCGAGCAAATAGCAGAGGCGACAAAGCTTTTGCAAAAATGGTCTGACTCCTGAGATCAGTACAGGCTAGCTACTAGGTGACAGGCTCTTCCCCATCTCCCGCTGAAGCCAGCAGAATTGCCTTGGGCATTGAATACAATGGCAGTTGTTTCAATGGCTATCAGGCGCAGAAAGATGACCGTGTTATAACCGTTCAGGAATCACTGGAATCAGCGCTCAGTGAAGTGGCGAATCATCCGGTGACCCTGCATTGCGCAGGACGCACCGATGCAGGAGTTCATGCCACCGGGCAGGTTGTTCATTTCGATGCGCAATTCGCCAGACCTGAAAGTGCTTGGGTAAGGGGAGGTAATGCCATACTACCGCCAACTATCTCGATTTGCTGGTCCAGACAGGTAAGCCCTGACTTTCATGCCCGCTTTAGTGCTACGTCAAGACGCTATCGTTACATCTTTTACAACAATAAAGTGAAACCGGCGATTCTGAGTAATCTGGTCACGCATCATTACCGTACACTTGATGAAGAAGCCATGCATGAGGCTGCTCAACTCCTGTTGGGTGAAAATGACTTTACCTCGTTTCGTGGTACTGCATGCCAATCCTCCACTCCAATGAGAAACATGATGCAGTTGTCGGTAACCAGGCAAGGTGATTTTGTCATCATGGAAGTTACCGCCAATGCCTTTTTGCTGCATATGGTCAGAAATATTGCAGGTGTTTTGCAGGCGATCGGCGCCGGCATCAAACCTGTGGAGTGGGCTGCCGAGGTGCTGGCAAGCAAGGATCGAAAACTGGCAGGCGTTACCGCTCATGCGGATGGTCTTTACCTGGTAAAAGTGACATATCCTGAACATTATGAATTACCTGAATCTGCGCCCGGACCGGCTTTTCTGTGTTGTTGAATATGATAAGAAAAGCCCGCTGAATAGAGCGCTGGATATAGGTTTAATGGCGCCGCTTTGGTAGAATCAGGCTCGTTTTTATCCTTTTGGCTTACACCGATTGAGTCTCTGCCATTTTGCGCAGTATTAAGCTTAATTAATCAGGAGAATGTCAGAAGGCCGCGTGACTTCTACCGATACTGGCGGCCTGATTTGGCTCTTTGTTATGCAGAAAAAACAGGCAAACAGCCATACGCTGGTGAAGTTCTGTGGTATTACCCGCACTGCTGATGCGGCCACTGCTTTACGTGTCGGGGCAAATGCTCTGGGGCTGGTGTTTTTTGCCGGCAGTCCACGTTTTGTTACAAGCGAGCAGGCAGCAGAAATATGTCGTGTTATCGATGGCAATGAGACCAATAACAGGGTTTTGAAAGTGGGCCTGTTTGTCGATGCCGCCGCCGAGGATGTGCTGCAAGTACTTGAACAGGTGCCATTGGATATTCTGCAGTTTCATGGCAATGAACCAGCGGCATATTGCGACCAATTCCATCTCCCGTACTGGAAAGCTTTGCGGGTCAGGAATGCGGGCGATATTGAGAATTTTATTCCGGCCTATACATCAGCTGCTGCCTTATTGCTGGATGCCTGGCATCCAGATCAGCATGGCGGGACCGGATTGGCATTTGACTGGGATCTGCTTGCCGGAATTAATCCGGATCAAAACATTGTTTTGGCTGGTGGTTTGACTCCAGAGAATGTTGCGCAAGCCATCAGGCAAGTAGCCCCCTGGGGAGTTGATGTGAGTAGTGGGATTGAAGAAGCACCCGGAATCAAGTCTGAAAGTCTTATGAAACAATTTATAGAAGAGGTTAGAAGTGTCTGAATCAAAAGTGTTACATGGTGAATACAACAGTCCTGACGAACATGGACATTTTGGTCCCTATGGCGGGATTTTTGTCGGCGAAACCCTGATGCCGGCGCTTGATGAACTGAACAGGAAATATGCCGAGTTAAAAGCTGATCCGGCTTTCTGGGCGGAGTTTGATTATGACCTCAAACATTATGTAGGCAGACCCTCACCACTGTATTTTGCTGAACGTCTAACCAACAAGCTTGGTGGAGCAAGGGTATTTCTGAAGCGCGAAGACCTTAACCATACCGGCGCTCACAAGGTAAACAATACTATTGGGCAGGCATTGCTGGCCAAAGCCATGGGCAAGACTCGCATCATTGCGGAAACCGGTGCCGGTCAACATGGCGTGGCTTCAGCCACGGTTGCCGCGCGTCTGGGGCTTGAATGCCATGTGTATATGGGTGTCGAAGATATCAAGCGCCAATCAGCCAATGTGTACCGTATGAAGATGCTCGGCGCCAATGTGGTAGGGGTGGATTCAGGTTCATGCACATTGAAGGATGCTATGAATGAAGCGCTTCGGGACTGGGCGACCAACGTGGATAATACCTATTACATTATCGGCACTGTGGCCGGCCCCCATCCTTATCCAATGCTGGTGCGTGATTTCCAAAGTGTTATCGGACGAGAAGCCCGCGAGCAATGTATTGAATTGACCGGTCGCTTGCCAGATACCCTGGTCGCCTGTGTTGGCGGTGGCTCCAATGCTATTGGCCTGTTCTATCCTTTCATTCCCGACGAGTCAGTAGCCATGGTCGGTGTGGAGGCAGGCGGTCATGGTCTGGAAACCGGTGAACATGCGGCACCACTGTGCACCGGTCAGCCAGGAGTGCTGCACGGCAACCGTACCTACCTGATGAATGACGAAAATGGTCAGATTCTTGATACCCATTCTATTTCTGCAGGTCTGGACTATCCGGGTGTTGGGCCTGAACATTCCTGGCTCAAGGATTTGCATCGTGCTACCTATACCTCGGTAACCGATGATGAAACCCTGGAAGCCTTTAGAATGCTAACCCGGGTAGAAGGGATTATTCCTGCACTGGAAACCAGTCATGCCATTGCCTGGGTGATGAAAGAAGCTCCTAAACTACCGAAGGATCATATTATTATTGTGAATCTGTCAGGCAGAGGCGATAAAGATATGCATACTGTTGCGGAAATTGAGGGGATGACCCTTTAGTTTTTGATCAATAGCACACTGGCGCAGTGTGACCACAATAGTAAAAATAAAAACAACAATAAATCCTCAATCATCGGGTGTATGGATAAAAGAAGTATGAGCAGAATTGCTGGATGTTTTGAACAATTAAAGCAACAGGGACGCAAGGCACTGGTTCCCTACCTGACGGCAGGCGACCCTAATCTTGAGACCACGCTGTCTCTGATGCATGCATTGGTGGCAAACGGGGCGGATATTATAGAGCTGGGATTTCCCTTCACTGATCCTACTTCCGATGGCCCGGTAATTCAGCGCGCCGTTGAACGTGCTCTGGCCACTAACACCACCCTCAAGGGTGTACTTGAAACCGTCTCGCGTTTTCGCGAAGAAGATGACACTACGCCAGTGGTTCTGATGGGATATCTGAATCCTGTGGAATGCATGGGTTATCAGAAATTCACCGATGCTGCTGTGGCAGCGGGTGTTGATGGTGTGCTGATTGTTGATATGCCGCCGGAAGAATCCCATGACCTTGAAGAAATAATTCATAGAACAGCTCTGGATGGCATCTTCCTGGTAGCCCCAACGACTTCAGATTCCAGGGTTAGTTATATTTGCAAGCAAAGCAGCGGTTATGTGTATTATGTCTCCCTGAAAGGGGTAACTGGCGCTGGAAATCTCGACATCGAATCGGTTAAGGAAAATCTGGCACGGGTCAGGGCGAATACTGATTTGCCGGTTGGCGTCGGTTTTGGTATCAAGGATGCTAAAAGCGCCAGACTAATTTCCGAGATTGCTGATGCCGTGGTGGTTGGCAGTGCCTTGATTAATAAAATTGCTGAACTTGATGCCAGCAAACACTATAGTCGGGAAGAGTTGCAAACGCATATCACCTTGATAAAAGAAATACGTGATGCGATGGATGCCTAGCTGGCATTATTTAAAAGCAAGGTCGAATAACACTGAGATTATGCAGGTTTCAGATAGCGGGTTTGCAAAATACAGTCACTTTTAATTTTTAGCAGGTAACAATGAGCTGGATAAATAAAATACTTCCTTCTGTCGGGCGCTCTGACGACACAGGTAAATCGCGCAGTATCCCCGAAGGCCTATGGAAAAAATGCCCTCGTTGTGAAGCGGTGCTGTATCGGGATAACCTGGATGAGAATCTGGATGTGTGTCCGAAATGCGACCACCATTTACGTATTTCAGCACGCCGTCGTTTGCAAATATTTCTTGACGAGGGAAACCAGGAAGAGCTGGGGGCAGATATTGTGCCTAATGACAAACTTAAATTCCGTGATCTGAAGAGATACAAGGATCGACTTGCTGCTGCCACTAAAGCCACTGGCGAAAACGATGCCATGGTGGTTAAAAAAGGCACTTTGAACGGCAGTCCTGTGGTCGTTGCTGCTTTTGAATTTGGTTTTATTGGTGGTTCCATGGGGGCAGTAGTGGGCGAAAAATTCACTCTGGCCGTAGAGCGTTGTCTTGCTGAAGACTTGCCGCTGGTATGTTTTGCCACCAGTGGTGGGGCGCGCATGCAGGAAGCGTTGATTTCCCTGATGCAAATGGCCAAGACAGCCGCTGCGTTGGAAAAGATGAAACAGAAAGGGCTGTTATATATCTCGGTCCTGGTGGATCCGGTCTATGGTGGTGTCTCTGCAAGTCTGGCCATGCTGGGAGATATTAATATTGCCGAACCCAATGCGTTTATCGGTTTTGCCGGACAGGATGTAATTCGTCAAACTGTGCGGGAAAAACTGCCAGAAGGTTTTCAACGCAGTGAATTCCTGTTGGAGCATGGGGCTATTGATATGATAGTTCACCGCAAACAACTTCGTGATCGGATCAGTGCCCTGATTAATAAGCTCATGCATCGATTCGGCGAAGACTATGCTCGCCAGGAGCTGCAGGATAATCAGGAACTGGCCTGATAATAACTTTGACGACGCACTTATTCTTGGTCTTACCAGACTCTGGAGTTACTGTTTATAATTTATTTAACTGTTTCAGGGGCGGGGCTTGAATCTTCCACAATGGCTTGAGTATCTCGAGCAATGTCATCCCAGCACTATTGAGCTGGGCCTTGACCGGATTAAACAGGTAGCAGACAAACTCCCTATCTCTTTTGATAAGAGTAAGGTCATCACCGTGGCCGGAACCAATGGCAAGGGCTCTACGGTCACTATGCTGGCATCAATTCTAGCTGGGGCCGGCTTTACTACCTGCTGTTATACCTCGCCCCATCTCATCCATTACAACGAAAGAGTAAGGCTTGGTGAACGTCTGGCCACAGATGAAGAGTTATGCGACTCTTTTGCAGCAGTGGAAGCCATGCGTGGGGATGTCCAGCTTACCTATTTTGAATTTGGTACATTGGCCGCCTTCCAGATTTTTTCAACTTACCAACCCGATTACATCATGCTGGAAGTTGGCCTTGGCGGTCGCCTTGATGCTGTCAATATCGTTGATCCTGATCTGGCGATTCTGACCAATGTGGCACTTGATCATACTGATTGGCTTGGTGATATCAGAGAGAAAATTGGCTTTGAGAAAGCGGGCGTTTTTCGAGCCGACAAGCCCGCGCTCATTGGAGAAAAGGATATTCCGGAAACCGTCCTTAGTCAGGCAGCGACGATCGGAGCCCTGGTTTTTGCCAACGGCCAGCAGTTCAGTGCCGAAGTTGAGGGGCAGAGTTTGTCAGAGACTTCTCCAACCTGGAACTGGCAAGGCAAAGATAATAAGGGCGAGGACAGACATCTGGCCGCACTTCCACAAAATGATTTCCCTCTGGATAATTGTGCCACGGTTATTCAGGCAATTTCCCTGCTAGAGCCGGCCATCGATGCCGGGCAAATAGCCTCTGGTTTGATGAACGCCAGTCTGCCAGGGCGCTTTCAACAGGTGGACAGAGGCTATCCGCTTATTCTTGATGTGGCTCATAATCCTCATGCCGCAAGACGACTTGCATCACAGATTAGCCTGCGTTTTGCCGGGCAGCAAGTACATCTGGTGCTTGCCATGCTTGCGGATAAAAACTACCGTGAAGTTATCGATGTTTTTCAGCATCTGAAGCCGCACTGGTATGTCGCCGGAATTGATGAAGAGCGAGGACTGGAAGGAAAAATACTATATAATTACCTGCACGAATCAGGCGCCAGCGAAGTACATTGTTACTCTTCGATAAGCGAGGCCTTTAAAGCTGCAGAATCTGCGGTAAAAGCGTCTGTCGAAGAAAGCGCAATAGAGAATTCCAATAATGGAGTGGTATTGGTTACTGGATCGTTTTTTACAGTCACAGCGGTACTGGAGTTGATTTGAATACAGCGATGAAACAGCGACTGGTAGGGACTGTTGTAATAGGTTGCCTTGCTATCATTTTCATCCCCGCCTTACTGGATGGCGAAGGCGTTTCACCCCCTGAAATGACCTCCTCAATGCCTGCACCTCCCCCTATGCCCCAGGTTCCTGTTATTCAGCAGGAACGCCCGCTGATTACTGCTGATACGCTAGCCTCTCCAGACCCGGAACCTGATGCGGATGATGAACCAGCGACTTCGGCGCGAGACACTACCAGCACTACCTCTGCACCACCTGCGCCGGAAAGACCAAAACTGAACACGGCCGGCATCCCTGCAACCTGGACTGTGCGTCTGGGCTCATTTGGCGAAAAGGCCAACGCAGAAGGTCTCGTCGCGAGACTCAGAGAGCAGGGCTATCAAGGCTTTAACAGGCCCATCAATTCAAGCAGAGGACCGCTTACCGGCGTTTATGTGGGGCCAGTGCTGACCGAAGCAGAGGCCGGCAATTTACAACGCAAACTGGCGTCTGAATTCGAACTGGAAGGTGTAGTGGTTCAGTTCTCCATTGAAGAACTGGAACAATAACGGGCTGTCTTTTTTATGTCGATGGTCGATCTCATCATTCTTGGCATTATTGTTATATCGGCATTGATTGGTGTGTTTCGGGGCCTGATAAAAGAGGCTTTGTCTCTGGCCAGCTGGTTTGCTGCCATTGTGGCGGGCACCCTGTTTAGCGGGCAGCTCTCCGGTGTAATGGAAAATTTGATTAATAATGACAGCTTACGCAGAATAGCAGCCTTTGCGATCCTGTTTGTCGTTGTTATTTTCGCCGGCACCATGCTCAGCAATCTGTTTTCAAAATTAACAGAAGCTGCGGGCTTAAAAGGCGCTGACAGAACCCTGGGGGCTTTGTTTGGTATTTTACGTGGCCTGATCATCGTTCTGGTTGTTATTTTTATTGGCACCCAGTTTGATATTTCGCAGCGCTGGTTTGAAGGTTCAAAGCTGGTTCCCCTTGCGGTCACCATGATTGACTATTTGCAGGGTATTTTCGGCTTTGATTCATTGCCGGGACAAACTGCTGAAGCGGCCGAGGATGTTAGTGTCTGATGGCTTTTTCACTCCACCATAACAGGACGATATAAGGGCAAAACATCATGTGTGGCATTGTCGGTTTAGTAGGTAAATCCAGCGTAAACCTCTCGCTTTATGACAGCCTGACGGTGCTTCAGCATCGAGGTCAGGATGCCGCAGGCATTGTTACCAGTGACAATGGAAAGTTATATCTGCGTAAAGATAATGGCCTGGTGCGCGATGTGTTTCGAACCAGTCATATGCGTCAGTTAACGGGAAATATGGGAATCGGCCATGTGCGTTATCCTACAGCTGGCAGTAGCGGTCCGGCTCAGGCTCAACCCCTCTATGTAAACTCTCCCTATGGTATAAGTCTCGCCCACAACGGTAATCTCACTAATTCGGAAGAACTCAGCAAGGATATATTCAGGGATGACCTGCGCCATCTCAATACCGATTCCGATTCAGAGGTATTGCTTAACGTCTTTGCTCATGAGTTACAGGTCCTGAAGAAAATTCAGCCAACCGCAGAAGATGTATTTACCGCGGTCGAGGGGGTTCATCGACGTTGTCGTGGAGCCTATGCTGCGGTGGCCATGCTGGTGGGTTATGGCATTGTCGGCTTTCGTGATAAATACGGTATACGCCCACTGGTGTTTGGTAAAAGACGCACACGAAAAGGCGATGAGTACATGATTGCGTCGGAAAGTGTCGCGCTTGATTCACAGGGCTTTAAGCTGATCAGGGATGTGGCGCCAGGGGAAGCCGTCTACATCGACCAGCACGGAAATATTGAAACCCGCATCTGTTCAGATGAAAGCAAATTAACACCCTGCATTTTCGAACATGTTTACTTTGCCCGTCCAGATTCAATGATAGATGGCGTCTCTGTTTATAAATCCCGTTTGCGTATGGGCGAAAAGCTGGCGCAGAAAATAATGCAGGAACGCCCGGATCATGATATCGATGTTGTGATACCGATACCGGATACATCTCGCACCGCCGCAGTAGAATTGGCCAATGCACTGGGCGTCAAGTACCGGGAAGGCTTTGTAAAGAATCGTTATATCGGTAGAACTTTTATCATGCCGGGACAAAGCCAGCGAAAAAAATCGGTGAAGCAAAAACTTAACGCAACGCCGCTTGAATTTCAGGACAAGAATGTGTTGCTGGTGGATGACTCCATCGTCAGGGGTACTACCTGTAAACAGATTATTGATATGGCTCGTGAAGCAGGTGCGCGTAACGTTTATTTTTGCTCTGCGGCTCCTCCGGTGCGTTATCCCAATGTTTATGGAATTGATATGCCGGCAGTTGACGAACTTATTGCTCATGGCAAAACAGTTGAAGAAATCCGCGAGGCTATTGGCGCAGACTGGTTGATATTCCAGGAGCTGGAAGATCTGGTGGCATCATGCGCAGAGGGCAGCATTATCCCCATGGATTTTGAGTGTTCAGTCTTTAATGGCGAGTATGTCACCAATGATGTCAGCCCTCAGTATCTGTCAAACCTTGAGCAGAAACGTAATGATGCGGTTAAACGCAAACGAGGATCAGGAAGTTCGATGCTTTCAAATTCCGATGAAGATGAAGACATTCTTGATCTGCATAATGCCGGTTAATGCCGGGACCTTGTTGTCACCCGATATACGAAAAGCAGTTTATGGAATGGCGTAAATGGAACAAACAGCGAATAACAAAGAAGCACTGATAATGCCAGGTATGGAGCCGATCAAAATTCAGAACAAGGTTGATGAGGCCGTTGCTGAAATTGGCAAAGTTGTTCTGGGTAAAGAGAAGCAGATTCGTTTGTCCCTGTGTTGCCTTTTTGCTGGTGGCCATTTGTTAATGGAAGACAAGCCGGGAATGGGCAAAACTACGCTCTCGCAGGCTCTGGCAAGGGTTTTTGGACTCGATTATTCGCGCATACAATTTACCAGTGACCTGTTACCTGCAGACATCCTTGGCGTCACTATTTATGACCAGAGCAATGACCAGTTTTCTTTTCACAAGGGACCTGTTTTTTCAAACCTGATTCTTGCAGATGAAATCAACAGAACAACGCCAAAGACACAGAGCGCGCTGTTGGAGGCGATGGAAGAAGGGCAGATTTCACTGGATAACAATACCCACGAATTACCCAAGCCGTTTTTTGTCATTGCCACACAAAACCCGATCAGTTTTGCCGGTACTTATCCATTGCCGGAGTCGCAGCTTGACCGTTTTTTAATGCGTATACAGATTGGCTATCCTGATCCAAAGGCAGAGAGAGTTTTACTCAACAGTACTGATCAGCGACAAAATATTCTGGCCATGAAACAAACTCTCAGTCCTGAAGATATCACTCATATAAGTGAACAAATTTCGCTGGTACACGCTACCGATACCTTGCTGGATTATGTGCAGCGTATTATTGCCTATACCCGACAGGACAGTCTGTTTTCATTTGGTCTGTCACCACGCGGCGCCATGGCGTTAATGCGCAGTGCCAGGACATGGGCACTAATGCATGACCGCATGCACGTGATCCCGGAAGACGTGCAAATGGTTTTGCCTGCAGTGGTTAACCATCGTCTGCGTTCACTTTCCGATACCTCAGGGCGAAGTGGTGAAGCTTACTCACAACGCCTGCTTAATGAGGTCGATATTTTTTAACCCCCAAACGCTGTCCATACGCTGCTAAAAGCAAGAGTAACGCCGGTCCACTATTATGAATACAGGGGTTCAGGAAATACCAACAAGCTGGCGCCAGGCGCTTGGCTTACGCCTGAAGAAACATCATCAAAACTGGGTAAGGCGTCGTATTCCCCCGTCACGACACATTGTCCTTTCGCAGCGTAATATTTTTATCATTCCTAACAAGCAAGGACTTGGATTTTTGGGAGTTCTGGCCTTGATGTTCATCGGCGCCGTAAATTACGAAGCCAGCCTGGCTTTTGCCATGGTGTTCTGGCTTATCGGTTTATTTATCCTCTCTATTTTATACACCTTTCGTAATCTTTCCGGCTTACATATTTCTGCGGTCCCAGGGAGTTCAATTTTTGTCGGAGAGTACGCCGAAATCAATGTCATATTGACGCGTTATGGCAAGCGTATCTATGAAGCTATTCAGCTGAATTTTCCTGGCTCGCGGAATGTGATTGCCAATCTGATTGAGAATACCGAGGAACGCAGTAGTCTGTTCATCGTGGCTAATCGTCGCGGCTGGTTTTCACCAGGCAGACTTACCATTTCCACCATTTTTCCTTTCGGTATTTGTCGAGCCTGGTCACTACTGGACCTGGACTTGCGCTGCCTTGTCTATCCAAAGCCCGTGCCCTGCGATCTTGATTGGCTCACTTCTCAGCAACAAGACAGCGGGCATACCAATATCACACGTGGCAGTGATGATTTTCATGCTTTGCGAGATTATCAGCGTGGTGATTCCTTACGCCATGTAGCCTGGAAAATTGCGGCCAGTGGGCGCGGCATGTACACCAAGGAATATTCTGCCAATGTCGATGACAAGATCTGGCTCAAGTGGGATATGTTTCCGGATATGAATGTTGAAGAACGTCTGTCACGGCTTTGTTTTTGTGTACTTCAGCTCGATGCTGGCGGACAGGATTATGGCCTGGAGCTCCCCGACACCCGTATTGAGCCGGCCAAGGGCAGTGAGCATTATGCTCGCGTAATGAAAGCACTGGCGCTTTTCGGGTTTGATGAGACTGATGGGGAGCAGGCATGATCAGGAAAATGTTTGCACGCTTGCAAAAACCAGCATCCTCCAGTGTTACTGCCGGGATAGAAATCTACCGGTTACCAAGAACCGCATTGATCTGGATTCTTTCTTCTCTGGTGGTTATCAGTCTGCCGCATATTTTAAGGATGCCATTCTGGTTAACCGGTTTATGCCTGTTCTGCATTGGCATCAGTGTATTGATTTTTCAGGGACGTATTTCATACCCCGGCTCAAAAATAAAAACCGCTGTGGTGTTTCTGATACTGGTAGCGCTTGTTCTGCAATATGGTCGAGATATATTTTCTACTGACGCTATTGTCGCTGTACTCATCGCTGGTATTGCATTAAAGCTGCTGGAAATGAAAAAGAGAAGAGATGTGATGCTGGTTATCTATCTCTGCTATTTCTCGGTGCTGGCGGAATTTATTTATTCACAGGCAATTCCTGTGGCCTTATATATGTCGTTTTGCATTGTCATAATTACCTCGGCATTGATGTCCATCACCCAGACCGAAGAATACCAGCGTCCCATGCGTACCTTGAAATTATCGACGTTGGTGTTGCTGCAGAGTATTCCCCTGATGCTTGTACTGTTTCTCTTGTTTCCACGCATTGGTCCACTCTGGTCTGTGCCTTTTCAAAGTGCCTCCGGTGTTACCGGTCTTTCTGACGAGATGTCCCCGGGTGACATTGGCGATCTGACGCGCTCCGGGGATGTGGCTTTTACGGTTCAGTTTACTTCCGACATACCTGACTATCGGGATTTGTATTGGCGTGGCCTGACTTTAGATCAGTTTGATGGCAGGGAATGGAGCCGAGGGCGAAGAGGGCGCTTTCAAGGCTTTCAGAATCTGGGGCCCAACAAACAACAGATTTATCCCTGGTTCATGGATATTCAGTATGCAGGCGAGCCGGTTTCCTACAACGTCATTATGGAGCCGACACAGCAAAACTGGGTTTATACCCTGATGATGCCAAGGATTATGAATGATCGGTTATGGATGCGACGTGAATTTCAGGTAGGCACCGAACGTCCGATTTCGCAGCGTTATGCTTATGAAGCCGATTCCTATCTGGATCATATTGTAGACCTGACGATTTCAAACAGAATGCGCGAAAACAGCACAGATCTTCCCGACGAGGGAAATGCTCTCAGTCATGAATTTGCACAACAGCTTTATCAACAGGCGGACTCTGATCGTGACTATGTTGATGCAGTGCTGTCGTATATTCGCAATGAAGAATTTTTCTATACCCTGAGCCCGAGCTTGCTGGGGGAAAATTCAATTGATGATTTTTTATTTAATACCCATGAGGGCTTCTGTGAACATTACTCCAGCGCCTTTACCTTTCTTATGCGTTCAGTGGGTATACCTGCCCGGGTTGTACTTGGTTATCAGGGGGGCGAGTTTAATAAGTACAATGAAACGCTCATCGTGCGACAGTATGACGCACATGCCTGGGCAGAAGTCTGGCTGGAAGGCGAGGGATGGGTACAAGTTGATCCGACCGCAGCAGTTGCTCCGGGAAGAATTGAATTTGGTAGTCAGTTTACCTTTCAGGAAGATGAAAACTTTCTCGATGATGAAGTGTTTTCAATGCTGAAATTCCGCAGCTCCAGCTCACTGGTCAATGATTTGATCCTGCGTATGGAAATGATTGATTACTCATGGAATCGTTTTGTTCTCAACTATGATGTGGGCGTACAGTTCGCGTTATTTAATAGTGTCTTTAACTCCGTCACAAAACAAAAAATTATCTATGCCTTATTGGGACTCTTTTTCCTGGTGATTGCAGTCGTTGCGATTATTGTTTTACGCAAACCAGCGGAAAAACCACAAACACCTGCTAATCAACTCTATCTTAAGTTTTGCAGGTTTCTCGCCGATAATGGGATTAGTCGACACGCCGGTGAGCCGCCTCTGCATTTTCGGGAGAGGGTCTGCACCTTGCGGCCAAAATGGGCTAATGAAGTCTCAAGGATTACCGAGATTTATATGGATATCGCCTTCAATGACAATCAGCCGGGCCTTTTTGAGGATAAACTGCTTAAACTGAAGCAGGAAATCCGAAAATTCAGGGTGATTAATTAGCCCTTCTTTTCTTCATTTAAAAAAATCGTTTTCACTGGCGTCGTCAGGCAATCATCCAGGCCTGGCATTGTCTGTATAATAAAGTAAAAATGAAGCAGACCTTGCTTTAAATAACAGATGTATTTTGGGTGGTAAATAAATGAAATCCTTAATAGCAACAGGGCGTTATCGGCATTACAAAGGCAGGGATTACCAGGTTGTCGGGACTGCCAGACACACAGAGACTGAAGAGGATCTGGTGCTTTATTATCCTCTATATGGCGAGGAAAGCGATAGACGTTACTGGGTCCGACCACTAGACATGTTTACCGAACAAATCGTTGTTGATGGTAAAACCAGAGCCAGATTTGAGTACCTGCAGAACGGCGAAGTGAGCTAATAATTTCAAGCAGAGCGGGGGACTATGCAAGTACAACTACCAATCTTTTTTTTCTGTTTACTGATTCATGCGGGTATTTTTCTGACTTCGAATAAATTCGACAGGAAATCCCGATTGCTTGGGGGGCTCACAGTGCAGTTTTTGACCTGGCTGATCTGGTATGGTGGCAGCCTGGTTGGACCTGAAACAAATATCGCGTTGTACTGGCTTGGCAGAATTCTAATCAATGCACCTTACTATTTTCCGTTCTTTAGTTTCCTTGTATATATTCGCCCGCTAAATACGAAGTAGTATTATCTAGTCAGTCTTTTTCAAAGTATTTTTTCTCACTATTTATTTTAATACCCTTGAAATTTCTCATGGCGGACAAACTTATGTGTTGTGAAGGCTCAAAAGAGCTTCACCTTGCCGGATCTAAGCCGGCCCATGGCCTGGTTCCTGGTGAACAGGCTTTAACCCTAAGTAATATTGCTTGAATGAGGATATACACATGACAACATTTGATTTTTCACCCCTTTACCGGTCAGCCATTGGCTTTGACCATTTGGGTTCATTACTTGACAGCATTTCCACCAACGAAAGAACTGCGTCAACCTATCCCCCTTATAACATTGAATTGATAACCGACGATGAGTACCGTATTACCATGGCAGTTGCCGGTTTTTCAGAAGCTGAAATTAACGTGGAAGTAGAGAACAACACTCTTACTGTTTCTTCCATTAGCTCGGAAGGCAAAAGTGATAGCGAACGCAATTACCTGCATCGCGGCATTGCGGAGCGACATTTCAAACGCCAATTTAAACTGGCTGATCACATCAAGGTGAATGGTGCCACCATGGAAAATGGTTTGCTGCATATTGATCTGGAACGTGAAGTCCCCGAAGCCATGAAACCAAGGCAGATAACCATCAAGAGTAATGTCGATAATAGCAGACTGCTTAAGTCAGCTTGATCAAAAAAGCCCGGTGAAAACCGGGCTTTTTTTTAAGAGAGAGACAAGAGGCAAGCTACAAAATGAAGTCTGCTGATGAAATTGTTTTTTTTAAAAATCGAGAATTCTCGCTTTTTTTAATATGAATAACGGCAGGATCGATTCTCACTGACCTTTATCCTTTATCCTTTATCCTTTTTCTTTTATCCGTTTTACTTGTCTCTTCCCTCTGAAGTCATATCACCCCATAAGCCAACATAGCATCCGCGACCTTGATAAATCCTGCCACATTGGCGCCGCGTGAATAGTTGACGTATTCCTTCTCGGTTCCATGTGATACACACTTTTCGTGAATATTGTGCATGATTTTTTTCAGGTGTTCCTGCAAGTCATGTTCTGACCAACTCAGGCGTGCTGAGTTTTGACTCATCTCGAGTCCGGACACGGCCACGCCGCCTGCGTTGGCAGCTTTGCTGGGTGCAAACAGCACCTGACAATCGTTGAAGATGTCGATGCCTTCTTTCACTGTGGGCATGTTGGCGCCTTCAACCACTGCCTTGCAGCCGTTCTTGACCAGCAGTTTGGTATCGTCAATTGAGATTTCATTCTGGGTGGCACAGGGCAGGGCAATATCTCCGGGCACATGCCAGGGACGTTGATCGGCGACAAATTCTGCATCAAAGGTGTTCAGGTATTCTGAAATTCGAGCCCGGCGTTTTACTTTCAGATCCTTGATATGAGCAAGTTTCTCCGCATTGATGCCTGCCTTGTCATGGATATAGCCGGAAGAGTCTGACATGGTAATGACTTTGGCGCCTAACTGAATGGCTTTTTCAGCAGCATATATGGCCACATTGCCTGACCCGGAAATAAGAATCTTTTTGCCTTCCAGTTCCTGCTTGTGATGTAGCAGCATGTTCTCCAGCATATAAACGGCCCCATAACCGGTAGCTTCGTTTCTTATCAGACTGCCGCCATATTCAATTCCCTTGCCAGTAAAGGTGCCACTAAATTTATTGGTTAGACGTTTCATCTGGCCAAACATATAACCAATTTCTCTGGCACCCACGCCGATATCCCCGGCCGGCACGTCGGTGTCTGGACCAATATAGCGTCTTAATTCGGTAATAAAGGACTGGCAAAAACGCATGACCTCAGCATCAGACTTTCCCTTGGGGTTAAAATCCGAGCCGCCCTTGGCGCCTCCCATGGGCAGGCCTGTGAGTGAATTTTTGAAGGTCTGCTCAAAGGCGAGGAACTTCAGAATGCTGAGGTTGACACTGTTATGAAAACGAATTCCGCCTTTGTAAGGGCCGATCGCATTATTATTTTGTACTCGATGCCCACGATTGGCGCGGATATTACCCTCGTCATCTACCCAGCAGACACGAAAACTGATGACTCGGTCAGGCTCTGAAAGTCTCTCCAACAGCAGTGCATTTTGATATTTTGGATTGCTTTCGATGTAGGGAAGAATATCGTAGGCGACCTCATGAACAGCCTGGTGAAACTCCCTCTCGCTGGGGTTGCGTCGTTTCAGACCAGACATGAAATGAGTCATGTTTTGTTTCGCGTTCATGGAAAATTGCCTTTAATCAAATTCGTCAGGACAGCAGGATAAGCCTTTTGTCAGCTTCTGCAAGGAAATAGATAACTATAGTAAAGCTATACGGATATATAAATAATCGGATTAAAGATTCAGGAAAAGCAGTACGGGACAACATAGCGAGTCCCGTAAACTCTTAATTCTTATAGAGGGGAGGCAAACTATAATCGTTTTTCACCTTCCCTTTAGCGGCGCCTTTTTTGTGGACACTACTGATAATGGAAAGCAGTGCCTTGTGATTCATCGGCCCTTTTTCCTGACTATCGCCAGTGTTGTTACTGTAGAGTGATTGTTCCAACTGCTTCAGCAAGACATTCAGCTCATCGCTATTTGCCCGTTGTGCGAGCTGGGACAGTGTCAGCAGTGTTTCATCTTCGTAAAAGGCCTGTCCCCAGGCAATCAGGCAATGCCTGATATCAGCGGCTTTGCCTTTATCAATGGCTGTTTTCAGGACTTTCAGTGCCATGTTGGCATCCACAGAGGCAGGTTTGTCCTGTTTACGCTGTTTTTGCTGCGGCATCATGCCAGGAGTGGCGGTACTCACAAAAGCGAGCAGGCGTCTGCTGCGCAGCCACATCGCGGTGGAAAAAAACCACGCCACAGCAAATACCGCGGTAGTGGTAATCCAGAACAGGTACAAGCCGGAGGTCTGGGTTGCCGGTAGCGCCGAGGCGGTATCCAGCACGGGCTGGTTCAAAGGGATATTCGGCAGGTTGCTGCTAAAGGACTGACTGCCGGTAGCCCCGGGTTTAACCGTCAGGGTGCGTGCCGGAATCACGGCGCGTTCGAGAGCATCCGTGGTGGTATTCCACCAGGGAATAACCACTTCCGGTATGACAAAGTCACCGGCTTCAGAAGGCACAATAGCGGTGCCTTCCGTGCGGGATCCGGTTACGCCCAGTTCATTGGCTGAATCTTCACTGCTTGGCTGGTCAGGATAAAACTTGAGGCCAGGTAAATCGGCATAGCTTATTCCCGGGAGCAGGGAGCTACTCAGGCCGCTGGCGCTGATCTGGATATTTCGAGTTACGGACTCACCGATGGACAGATCATCGACCGGGCCACTCCAGCTTTCAATAATGGCGATATTGGCTGCGGGTAACCAGGTTTGCCCGGGGAAGCTCGGCGGTTTTCCAAGCACCTCAATAGCATGCAGGTCACTGGCAAGATTGATTTCACGAACAGTGGTGCGGTTATTGAAAAAGCGGGTAAGGCCGCCGCGTCTGCCCACGGTAGCAGTGAAATAAACGGGCGGGATAGTAAGCTCGCCACTGCTCTGGGGGAAAATTACAAATTTACGTTCAGTAACGTTATAGCGCACACCGTCGACGATTTCTGAATAGGTTTCGTCGCTGCCCAGCTGCTGGACCACGGCATCGGCGACCTGCGGCGAAGTAAGTTGTGCACCCTGATCGAAGCTGATGGAGTAGTACAGTTTGATGGTGTACAGCAGTTGTTCCTGCACATAGACGGTTTCCTTGCTTACATCGGACACAATAAAAATTTCATCGCTGCCGCTATTGCTCAATTGGTCAGCTTCACCAACAGAGATGGCGATCGGACTGGACACTTCGCCACCGATTCTGAACGAGGGAATTGTCAGGGTGCCAGCGGAGCGGGCCCGCAGCTGCACGATGTAATCAACAAAGGACTGAACGGTGCCATTGATGTTGGTGTAGGAACTGCGAGTGCTGACATTACCTATTTGTTCAAAATCACGGTTAAGGCCGGCAAGGGAAGGGCGCGCATTTCCCAATGAGTTATCAATCCTGATTGTCAGGGTGAGCAGTTCATTCAGGCTGATGTCATTCCTGTCGACAAAGGCGCTTAGCGCTTGGGTTTCAGTCTGACTCACCGCCAGCAAGCTGGTCAACAGCATGCAACTTGCGAGAAACAATTTCACTATTGATCGGTTCACCATATCTGTCCGTTTTCTTCCTGTTCAGCCAGGTTGGGGTTTTGAATCTGTTCAAAGCGGCGGCGTGCAGCCTGGTATTGGAATTTTCGCCTTAATAATTCGCCGGGATCATCAGGAATTCTTCTCAGCCATTGTTGCATAGCCTGTTCTTCCTCGGAATCTGGCTGCTCACCTTCCTGGGGTTCCTGGCTTTCCTGATCCTGTGGCTCATTTTCACTGTCCTGCTCGGATTCCTGCTGTTCCTGATCTTGCTGCTGTTGTTGCTGCTGATCCTGCTCGGATTGCTCAGACTGTTGTTCCTGGTTCTGTTGTTGCTGTTCCTGGTTTTCCTGTTGCTGACTTTCCTGTTCCTGATCCTGGTTTTCGCCTTCGCTGTCCTGTTGTTGTTGCTCTTGCTGTTGTTGCTCCTGTTCTTCCATGATTTTTTCCAGCAGTTCCTTGTTGAACTGGGCATCTTCATGGTCCGGGGCCAACGCCAGAGTCTGGTCATAGGCCGCAATGGCTTCAGGATAGCGGTTCATTCGGGCCAGAGCATTACCGCGATTATAATGGGACTCGGCATCTTCAAGAAGACCAAGATCGGCAACACTGTTTTCATAATTACCCACACGGTAATTGGCCGCTGCGCGCCATTCCTTGTCCTGGAACAGGTTGGCGGCTTGCTCAAAATCTTCTTCAGTAAAAGCTTCAGTGCCCTGGACATCCTTTTTCACCCACAGGTCTTTCAGCTCCCAGGCATAGACATCGCGCTCCGGCACAAAGATGAAGGCCAGGCATAAACCCAGCAACCAGCCACGGCGGAAGGTGAGCGCTGCCAGAGGCAGTACCAGCAGCAATAACCAGGGGCCGGCTTCGTACCAGATATCAAATTCGCGCTCCACATCAATGAGGTTTTCATTTTCGTCAAACACGCTCTGGTCCAGCAGGTAATTGATATCCTCGTCGGTTAACAAGGCATCAGCATAGCGGCCACTGGTTTCCTGCGCCAGATCCTGCAACAGACCGCGTTGCAGTCTTGGTATCACAATAGCGTTGTTGTTATCGCGCAGGAAGCCGCCTTCGGCCATGGGAATCGGCGCACCGTCCTCAGTTCCGACACCCAGCACTGACAAGGTATGTTGCGTCCCGCGCAGAGTGTTGCGAATAGCGCCAATATCATTGGCGTTGATGCCATCAGTAATAAGCAGAATCTGGGCCTGGGGCAGGTTGCTGTTTTCCAGCAATTGCAGGGCCAGCTGGATGCCGCTATCTGGCCTGCTTCCCATCATCGGCATGATATTGGGTTCCAGGGACGACACCAGGTTATTGATGGTTTCCACATCATCAGTCAGTGGCGTAACCGCATGGGCATCACCGGCATAAACCACCAGCGCCGTTTGACCTTCTTCCTTACGGGTAGTCAGCACATCAATAATCTTGCGCTGGGTACGAATAGCCCGATTCGGGGCGACATCATTGGCATACATGGACAATGACATATCCGCCACGATAACCAGCGCATCTTCACGTTCCTGAACCGGGACAGGAATCTGTTGCCAGACGGGCCCGGCCAGCGCGATGAGTCCCATGGTCCATAGCAGCAACAAGCCAAATAGAGGATAGATGCGACGTGGAGAACTGTTTTTATCCAGCAGGAATGGCAGCAATGAAGGGTCAATTGCCCGTGACCAGGTACTGCGGGTGCTTTGTATAAAGAGCAGTAAAAACACCAGGACGAGCGCAGGAATCAGGCCGTATAAAAATACCGGTCTGAGAAAGTGGAAGTTCTCCAGCATTTCAGCAGTCAGGAGGGGGTTCATACCTTGACCTCCATGGAGCTATCTTGCGCAGCAAGGTTTTGGGCCGCTGCAGACTGGCGGCTGCCTGCAAACAGGATGCCCCAGGGCATGCGCAGCAGCGCGATCAGAAAGCTAAGGGCGGCGGCCACACCAAGCGGCCAGTAAAACAGGGCAGAGGTGGGGCGGAAAGTTTCAGCTTCCTGTTCCACGGGTTCAAGTTCGTCAAGCAGACCATAAATGTTCTCCAGTTCCTCGCGGTCCCTGGCTCTGAAATACTGGCCTCCGGTATTCACGGCTATCTGGGTCAGACTGTCTTCGTCCAGATCAGCCGAGGGATTGATGGTGCGCGGTCCAAACAGCGAGTTTGAGCTCGAAGCATCGGCGCCAATACCGATGGTATAAATTTTAATATTTTCCCGCGCCGCCAGATCACCGGCCTGGGTGGGAGAAACTTCACCGGCATTGTTCACGCCATCGGTGAGAAGAATCAGAATACGACTGGCTTCTGGCCGCTCGCGCAAGTGTTTTACGCCCAGTCCGATAGCATCGCCAATGGCTGTTGCGTTTTCCTCGATAATACCAATCTCGGCTTCATAGAGCAGGGTCTCCACGGTCTCCCGGTCGAAGGTCAGAGGTGCCTGGGTATAGGCCCTGGCGGCAAACAGAATAAGGCCAAGGCGGTCGCCGGTACGTCTTTCAACAAAGTCGCCCACTACAGATTTGACCACCTGCAGGCGCGTCGCATTCTGACCACTCAACTGAATGTCCTGCGCTTCCATAGAACCGGAAATATCCACCGCCAGCATCAGGTCACGGCCTGTGGTAGGTAACTGGATGGGCTCGCCCACCCATTGTGGTCGACTGGCAGCGGTAACCAGCAGCAACCAGCTGAGGATGGCCAGCACGGCGATCAGACGATTGCGTGCACCGATTTTCGGAGCTGTTTTTTCAATGGTTGAAAGTGACTTGAAAAACGGCACATAGAGCGATGCATCGCGATTGGCAGCTCGTGGCAGCAAACGGTAAAAAAACCAGGGCAGCGGCAGAAACAGGAAAGCCCAGAGCCAGACAAACTGAATCATGATTGCGACTCCGTTTGGGCAAAGCGCTGGGCATGGGCCTGGCTTTTTTTCTGGTAACGTTTTTCCACCCAGCCTTTGACCAGAGCATAAAGCGCATCGGTATCGGCATCGAAGCGGCGTTGATAGACACCGTCGGCCAGCACACGACCGGCTCCCTTAGTAAAATCCGAGCCTGCGTCAAAACTGTCCAGAAATTCCAGCCATTGTGAGCCGCTGAGTTTTTCCGAAGGCGCATCAGGGAACATCACAAGCGCCACTCTGTTTAACAGGACGTTGATGCTGGCGAGAAACGCCAGGCCAGCGGCATTGCGCTTATGCTCAAAGGCAGATTGTTCATTGTAATGGCTGTAGGCCTGCTCCAGTTCGTCCAGTACATTGGCCAGTTTACGGCGCTGAATCATGGCAATAATTGCTTGCCGGTATATGAAGCCCAGGCCAATGAGAATGAGCGCCAGCAATAACCACCAGCCAATAGCTGGCGGCCAGAAGGTGACGGCTTCCGGTAAGTGGATGTCGCGCAGCTGGCTTAACGGGTCTTCTGCTTCCATGTTTCCATTTGTTCCAGTACTACCTGATCAGTCCGCAAGGGAATCAGGGGTTCTTTCATTTTGTTAAATTCATTTCTCAGCAGGTCCAGACGCACTTCAAATTGATCGTGATAGTGGGTTCTGACACTATTTTTGAAGGTGTTGATGGTACTGCGCTGCTGCCCGTCGGTAATGCTATAGACACCAGGAAGCGGTAAATTTTCTTCCAGCGCGTCATAGACAAAAATACAGGTAACACTGTTATGCAGGGCCAGTTGATGTAAGTACTGGCGGCACTTGTCATCAAAGGTCTGAAAATCACTGATCAGGTAAACGTTGGAGCCGGGACGGGTAATGCGATACATCTGTTCAAGGGCGCCAAGCAGATAATTTTTCTCACTCAGGGCAGGATCGGTATGGTGTTCCACCAGATCCTGGTTGTAACGCGCCAGGGTATCCAGCAAACGCAGGGCAGAGCGTTTGCTGCGGCGCGGTTTGATGAGCTCATTGGTGGTGTCGTTGAATACCACGCCACCAACCCGGTCGCCATTATCCACCGTGGTCCAGCAGATGATTGCGGCAGCCTCTGCGGCTACCACTGACTTGAATGCCACCTGACTTCCGAAAAACATGTTATGGCACTGGTCAATGCCGATAATCACCGGGCGTTCGCGTTCTTCCCGAAAAACTTTGGTAAAAGGGCGTCCGACACGAGCGGTCACGCGCCAGTCAATCTGTCTGATATCGTCACCGGCCTGATAGGCCCGGTATTCTTCAAAATCGACACCGCGTCCCTTGTGCTTGGAAATATGGGAACCGGACATCCCCAGTCGACTGCGTGACTGGTAATCCAGTTCAAAGGATTTGGCGACATGACGCTGATCAAATAACTGCTCCAGCGTAATGAAAGCACCGCGACTGCGATACTGATCCTGTTGAATATTTAGCTGACGTTTACGAGACAATGCTTTCCTCTTGGTCCAGTGGACTTGATGGGGCTGGGTCAGAAAATTTCAATATGCCCAGGTCTAGGCTGAAGGGACGAGTTCCAGAATCCTGGTCAGCACACTGTCAGGGTCAACGCCGGCAGCTTCTGCTTCAAAGCTCAGCAATACGCGATGACGCAGGACATCATGAAAAACCTCATGGATATCTTCCGGGCTCACGAAATCCTTGCCCTTGAGCCAGGCATGGGCGCGGGCACACAGATCAAGAGAAATAGTGCCACGGGGGCTGGCGCCAAAGTCGATCCATTTTTCCAGTTCCTCGGAATAGGGGCCCGGATTACGGGTCGCCATCACCAGTTGCAGGATATATTCCTCAACGGTTTCGGCCATATGGATATTCAGCACTTCCTGACGTGCCTGAAACAGGCTTTCCTGTGACACGATGGCAGGTGGTTCCATTACTTCATTACGCGCTTCGTTTCTCACCAGGTTGAGGATTTTTCGTTCTGAATCAGTATCCGGGTAGCCTACGGTGACATGCATAAGAAAGCGGTCAAGCTGGGCTTCCGGCAATGGGTAGGTACCTTCCTGCTCAATCGGGTTCTGGGTCGCCATCACCAGAAATAACTTTGGTAATTTAAACGTTTCGCGCCCGACACTGACCTGATGCTCTGCCATGGCTTCGAGCAGGGCAGACTGTACTTTGGCAGGTGCACGATTGATCTCGTCGGCCAGCACCAGATTATGGAAGATAGGGCCTTGCTGAAAACGGAAACTGCCATCTTCCGGACGGTAGATTTCTGTTCCGGTAATGTCACTGGGTAACAGGTCGGGGGTGAACTGGATACGATGAAAGTCTCCCTCAATGCCTTCAGAGAGATTCTTGATGGCCTTGGTCTTGGCCAGCCCGGGGGCGCCTTCCACCAGCAGATGGCCATCTGCCAGGAGCGCAATTAATAACCGGTCGATCAGTTTTTCCTGGCCAATAATCTGTTGTGACATCCAGGTTTGCAGCGTGGTAATTACTTCGAATTGCGTCATGTGGTAAGTCTCTTACTTCTTTATTTAGTTTTTTATCAGTTCTGATTTAGTCAATCTTGAGTCAAATTCTACTCAAAAGATGTCTGCTGACAGTATATGTCAGCGGCAGAGCGCTCTGTTACAAAAATGCCCCGACCATAAAGCGCCGTAGAGCTGTGTGTAAAGAGGAGGCGATGCCTTTGATTGGTTGGGCAGCTTGCCCGGGTAAAACATCGATTCTATAGTGAATCCCTGCGTATTGAAAATTGAAAATGGTCGTGACTGCCATATAAATGAGCAGGCAGGCCTGGTCGACGTCACTACTTGAGGGCAAGCTGCCTGCTCTATATAGTGTGACCGCCAATACGCAATGTCTATCCCTGTATTGTGATTATTTTAAGGAAAAAAGTCCCATGCCAGCCACCAGGAAAACCCTGATTCTTTATTCCACGCCAGCCTGCCATCTGTGTGAAACCGCCCATGAGCTGATCAGCCCGTTTCTGGGTCAGCTTGAGATAGATATAGAGGAAGTGGATATCAGCGAATCGGATTTCCTTATCGAGCGTTACGGGATTCGAATTCCGGTCTTAAAATTTGCAGATGGAGAGAATGGGCCGAATGGGGCGAATGAGGAGAAAGAGCTGGGCTGGCCGTTTAGCGCAGAAGAATTTCTGGCCTTTGCCGCAGAACAAGCCTAGATAATCTTGATATGCCAGGGTTCATAACGAACCCCGTAGCGGTTGGTATCGGTATAACGAATATCCACATAGCCCAGCGTGATCAGACGCTGGAATTCTTCGGTATTGGAAAAATCGATGGTGAAATTGGCTTCCCCGAGACCGATTTTATCGACATCAAAGTCGCCAATACCATGGAAGGAATAGCCTGGAGGCGCCAAAGAACGTGAGGCCTTGGACAGGTTGCCGTTGGACTGCCTGGTTTTGGAGAGAAACAGATGCATCTGTTTCACCACATTACGGATGCCCGAGGTGAGCAACAATTTTTCGCCCACATCTTTATGGATTAACTGATATTGATTCAGGGAATCACCCTTGAGCAGGTAATGGCCACTGCCCCCTATTTTTTCTACTTCATTCTGGTTGATACGATGGGTCAGTGCGGGATTAACCTTTTCGCCAAAGAAACCGTAATCGGTGGCATCGTTGAAAAAGATCTCTTCCATAAACGCCAGTTCGGCAGGGTCAAATTCGCCAATTTCTTCATAGTTGCGAGCAAAATAGAGCATTTCATCAAAGGCAATCAGATTGAAATTGCCGTGACCGATAAAGCGTTGCACCCGTTCCAGACGCTCAATAGTGGGTTGCAACAGAAGCTGGTTGATTTCGCTCAGATAAACATCGCCGGCAAAGTCGCCGTCGAAGTTACGGATTTTCTCCAGGTAAAAATTGACCTCTTCATCCTCAAGTTGATCAATACCTTCTACATCCACCACTCGCTCAGTGTGTTTAAAACCGTCCTGCAGGTCGTTTTCCGGCGCCACTACAATGCCAGAACCATTGGGATCGGGTATGTCATCGATATTTACCGATGGCATGGACGCAATATCTGCAGGGTCCCTGTCCGCAGTGGGGTTGAAAGGTGCCAGATCGGGCAGGTCAGAAAAGGACAGGCGATTATTCTTGTACTGATCAAACAGGCGCGAGCTTAGGAAGGAAATGCCTCCTCCTGCCATCAGTGCTGCCAAAAAATCTCATTTTTTCATAATTGCGACGAATATAGCAGAGTTTATAGAGCGAAAAAATCCCTAGCGTTCGAAGTTGTTAATTCAGCGATATTTTTTTCATTTTTACCCAAACATTGCGCCACAGTGGCCAGTACATGGACAAGATGTGCCGGTACATTTCTGCGCGAAGCTGGCTTCGGCCGGATGGTTCTGGGTAGCAGGTAAGGGGCATCAGTTTCCAGCATCAGGCGGTTTTCCGGAATCAGGTGAATGAACTCATGCAGGTGATGCCCGCGGCGTTCATCGCAGATCCAGCCAGTGATCCCGATATGCATATCCAGCTCCAGGTAATCACGTAATTCTGCTTCTGTGCCGGTGAAACAATGCACCACACCTCGGGGCAGCGAATTTCGGTATTCACGCAGTATCTGCATAAAGTCTTCATGGCCGTCACGCTGGTGCAGAAACACCGGCATCTGGAGATCAACTGCCAGTTGCAGCTGTTCAGCCAGCGCTGTTTTTTGGTCATCACGGGGAGAATAGTCACGGAAATAATCCAGCCCGGTTTCGCCAATGGCTTTAACACAGTCCTGCTGCGCAAGAGCCTTCAGGTCTGCCGGCATGCGATCATGAAAACTCTCGGCTTCATGGGGATGCACACCTGCCGTGCTGTAGAGGTAGCCATCGAACTGGCTGCACAGTGCGGCAGCGTCCTGACTACTGCTGACCGTAGTGCCGGTTACCATTATATGTTCAATCCCGACCTGCTGCGCCTCATCGATAATCTGATCAAGATCATCACTAAAACTTTCATGGCTCAGATTGGCGCCAATATCGATCAGCGGATATGAATTTTTCGTGTTCATGGGGGGATATTCGGTGCAGCTAAATATTTTTGTGCATGGTACTTGTTCCAAGTCTCAAGTTACAAGTTACAAGTCTCAAGCACCAACATCGTCAGAAAGCAGAGTCAAACCTCCAGGCTAAACGCCCACCTTTATCCTTTATCCTTTTTCTTTTTTCCCACGCGTTAATATCTCGATACTTTTAACTATTCATTTATCTCTAAAAAATTAGAAGAATCGTCCGCATGCTCTGTATAATAAGCGCTTTTTTGAATCAGCCAAATCAGGATCCCATGAACGCGCAAGAGAAAAAGGCCATAGACTGGAAAAGCCTCGGGTTTGAGTACACGAAAACCGATTATCGTTTCAGTGCTCTGTATGAAAATGGCCAATGGTCAGAAGGGGAGTTGTCCACGGACGAGTTCCTGCATATTCATGAAGGCTCACCGGCCCTGCACTACGCCCAGCAATGTTTCGAGGGGATGAAGGCGCAGACCGCCAAAGATGGCCGCGTCCTGTTGTTTCGTCCGGAAATGAATTGTCAGCGTATGCAAAATACCTCTGACCGTCTTTCCATGCCGCGGGTCCCGGAAGAGTTGTTCCTGCGTGGAGTGAAAGAGGCAGTACGTGCCAATATCAATTGGATTCCCCCCTATGGCAGCGGCGCATCACTGTATATTCGCCCGCTGCTGATTGGCATTGGCGAGAACATGGGGCTGCGTCCGGCCAAGCAATACATGTTCCGTGTCATGGTTTCTCCGGTTGGCCCGTATTACAAAAGCGGTGGGCTTTCCGTCATCAAGTTGGCAGTGTCTGATTTTGACCGGGCCGCACCTCATGGCACTGGTGATGTAAAAGCCGGCGCCAATTACCCGGGCGGGTTGTATGCCACCCGTAAAGCCCAGGAACTGGGTGCCAATGAAGCGCTTTATCTTGATGCGGCAGAACGTCGCTATATAGAAGAAGCAGGATCGGCCAATATTATTATCTGTACCCGTGATAACAAGCTGATCACGCCTAAGTCTGCGGCCATTTTGCCAAGCATTACCCGACGTTCGATCATGGATATCGCCAGGCATGAACTGGGCATGGAAACCGAGGAACGCGCCATCGATTTGCGCGCCGAACTGGACTCCTTCGTTGAGGTTGCGGCCTGTGGTACTGCGGCGGTGCTATCTCCCGTAGGCAAAATATGGTTTGATGATGCCTGGCACAGCTTCTATGGTGAAGGCGAGGAAGTCGGACCTGTGATGCAGCAGTTATATGATCTTCTTTGCCAGATACAAAGTGGCGAAAAGGAAGATAATTTCGGCTGGACCATGGAAGTGTCGATGTAATCTTGCCTGTCCGGCAAAATATTTTCCGCTTTTCTTTTCCTAAATCCGATGGTTTAATGCCCGCCTTTTTGAAGGTGAGGCTAGTTAATATTTTTTTCTGCTAAAAAATGCCTGTATTTACAGTATATTTCTGTCTGTAGATGTGTGTCGCTGATCACTTTTTTAAATTTTTTTCAATACAGCCCTTGACCGAGCGGGCGCTTGTCATTAATGATGGCGCCTGTTTTTGATGCCATAAGCAATTAAAAATGGCTGGAAGTTTCTGAATTCAAATGGGATACAAATGCTAAATGGGTAAATCACTGGTTATTGTTGAGTCGCCTGCCAAGGCCAAGACAATTAACAAATATCTGGGAAATGACTTTATCGTCAAGTCATCTGTGGGTCATATTCGTGATCTGCCTACCAGTGGCTCCAGTGGTGCTGTGGACACCAAGGCTCGGGCCAAAGCCGCTGCTGAAACCCGCAAGATGGATCCCGAACAGAAAAAAATCCATAAGGCCAAAAAAGCCAAGACACAGTTAATCGCCCGCATGGGTATCGATCCAGAACACAGCTGGAAAGCCAACTATAAAATCCTTCCAGGTAAAGAGAAGGTCGTTAACGAGCTGAAAAAGTTTGCCAAGGATTCCGATACCATCTATCTCGCAACTGACCTTGACCGCGAAGGGGAGGCCATTGCCTGGCATCTGAGAGAAGCCATCGGTGGTGACGATTCCCGCTATAAACGCGTGGTGTTTAACGAAATTACCAAAAAGGCCATCGAGGAAGCATTCTCGGACCCCGGTGAAGTGGACATGAAGCATGTGGAAGCCCAGCAGGCGCGGCGCTTTCTCGACCGCGTCGTCGGATTTATGGTCTCGCCCTTGCTCTGGGCCAAAGTGGCCAGGGGGCTTTCTGCCGGTCGTGTGCAATCAGTAGCCGTGCGCCTGCTGGTAGAGCGAGAGAATGAAATCCGCGCCTTTGTGCCGGAAGAATACTGGGAATTGTTTGCCAACCTGCTGACGCCCGAGAATGCGGCGAAAAAATCCACCGCAGACGAGATTGATCCGCTACGTTTTGAAGTGGTGAAATACCAGGGCAAGGAATTCAAGCCTAAAAACGAAGAGCAGACCCGCGCTGCCATGGCGACACTGGATCCGTCGGACTATATTGTTGCTGAGCGCGAAGACAAGCCGACCTCATCCAAACCCCGCGCCCCTTTTATTACATCGACCCTGCAGCAGGCCGCCTCAACCCGGCTCGGTTACAGCGTCAAGAAGACCATGACCATGGCCCAGCGCCTTTATGAAGCGGGCTTTATTACCTATATGCGTACCGACTCCACGGCATTGAGCAATGATGCTCTGGCCATGGCGCGTGATTACATCAAGAAACAGTTCGGTGACAAGTATCTGCCGGATAACGCTATTCGTTACAGCAGCCGTGAAGGCGCTCAGGAAGCTCATGAAGCGATCCGTCCTTCCGATGTCAGCGTGCTGGAAAACTCCAGCCGCATGGATGCTCTGGACCGCGACGCCGTGCGTCTTTACAACCTGATCTGGCAGCAGTTCCTGGCCTGTCAGATGACGCCGGCGCGTTATAAAAGCAGCACCATTAAAGTAGAAGCGTCCGGCTACAGCATGCGCATTAAAGGCCGCATTATGGAATTTGACGGTTATACCCGGGTATTGCCGGTGAGCAAGGACGGCGATGTGGAACTACCGGATCTGAAAGTCGGTGACAAACTGTTGATGCAGACTCTGGATCCGGTGCAGCATTTCACCAAGCCGCCACCGCGTTACACCGAAGCAAGCCTGGTAAAAGAACTGGAAAAACGCAGTATTGGCCGACCTTCGACTTATGCCGCCATTATTTCCACGATTCAGGATCGTGGCTATGTGAAGCTGGAAAATCGACGTTTCTATGCCCAAAAAATGGGCGATATCGTTACCGATCGTCTGGTGGAAAACTTCAAGGATTTGATGGATTACGAATTTACTGCCCGCATGGAAGACAACCTGGACGATATTGCCAAGGGCAAACGTCAGTGGCTGGATGTCCTCAATACCTTTTATCATGATTTTACCCGCCAACTGACACAAGCTCAGTCAGAAGAGGGCGGTATGCGGGAAAACAATCCCACTGAAACCGACATCAAATGCCCGACCTGTGAACGCAATATGCAGATTCGCACTGGTTCTACCGGCGTCTTCCTGGGGTGCTCAGGCTACAACCTGCCACCGAAGGAACGTTGTAAAACCACACTGAATCTGACGCCAGGTGATGAAGCCATCAGTGTGGATGCCGATGATGAAGCAGAATCCCGCCTGCTGCTGGACAAACATCGCTGCAAGATTTGTGACACCGCCATGGATTCCTACCTGATTGATGAGGAAAGGAAGCTACACGTTTGTGGTAACAATCCGGGTTGCTCCGGCTTTGAAGTGGAAGTCGGCAAGTTCAAGCTGAAAGGCTATGATGGCCCAACCCTGGAATGCGACAAGTGTGGCGCCGAGATGCAGCTGAAGAACGGCCGCTTCGGTAAATACTTTGGCTGCATGTCTGAAGACTGCAAGAATACGCGCAAACTGCTGCGCAATGGCGAAGCTGCGCCGCCGAAAATGACACCGGTACCGATGCCTGAACTGGAATGTGAAAAGGTGGAAGACACCTATATTCTGCGTGATGGTGCTGCCGGCTTATTCCTGGCCGCCAGTCAGTTTCCGAAAAATCGTGAAACCCGTGCGCCTTTGGTCGAAGAACTGCTTCCCCATAAGGACGAGATCGATAAGAAGTACGCTTTCCTGATGAAGGCCCCTACAGAAGATCCCGATGGTCACAAAACCGTGGTCAAGTTCAGCCGCAAAAATAAAGAGCAGTATGTGCAAAGTGAAATCGACAAGAAGCCCACCGGCTGGAAATCGTTTTACCGCAAGGGCGCCTGGACTACAGATAGTGAAGGCACGCCAGCGACTATCAAATACTAGAATCTATTCACCAGCAATGACTGAATCCCGGCAGCAATGATGGAATCACTACTTAACTGGATCGAACAGAACAACTGGGTAATCCATGTCTTCGGCGTGGTATTGGCCACCGTGCTCACCAACTTTATCCTGCGTCGTATTATTCATCGACTGCATTTGCGCGCTGAAGCCACAGCAAGCCTGTGGGACGACACCTTTCTCGATTCCGCTAAACGGCCGCTGTTGCTGTTTGTTTGGGTCATTGGTTTATCCATTGCCGCAGAAATAGTCGAAGCGGTTTCCCAAAACGAAATTTTCCAGCTGACCCCGATGGTTCGTCATATCGCCATTATTCTTTTACTGGTGATGTTCCTGATCAAACTGATCAGTAATGTGGAAGAATCGGTTATTAAAAAGCGCACCCTGAAAGAGGTGGATACCGATGAAGTAACGGTGAAAGTCATTGGTCGTCTGTTACGCATCACTGTGCTTATTACCGGTACCCTGGTCATTCTGCAAACCCTGGGCATCAGTATCAGTGGCGTTCTGGCCTTCAGTGGTATCGGTGGTATCGCGGTAGGTTTTGCCGCAAAGGATTTGCTGGCTAATTTCTTCGGTGGTCTGATGATCTATCTTGACCGACCGTTTTCCATCGGTGACTGGGTTCGCTCCCCGGACCGGGAAATTGAGGGCACCGTAGAGGATATCGGCTGGCGTCTCACGAAGATACGTACCTTCGACAAACGCCCCTTATACATCCCCAATTCCATGTTCAACACCATTGTGGTGGAAAATCCCTCACGCATGACCAACCGGCGCATCTACGAAACCTTCGGTTTGCGTTACTGCGACTCAGCAAAAATAGGTGTCATTGTCGCGGATGTTAAAAAGATGCTGCAGGCCCACGATGAAATCGATACGGAACAAACCATGATCGTAAATTTTGTTACACTGTCTGCCTCCAGTCTTGATTTCTTTGTCTACACCTTCACCAAGACCACCAACTGGGTTTACTTCCATGAAGTGAAACAGGATGTGTTGCTAAAAATTATTGATATTATTCATGGCCATGATGCCGATATTGCTTTCCCAACCCGCACCTTGGATGGCTTGGAAACTCTGGTACCACCTCAGCGATAATCCTTCTTTATCCCCACAAAGAAATCCCCAAGCAGGGGAGAGATCTCTCGCCCTTTGATAGGAATAAGAGATTTATCTTCCATTTTATTGACTAATGTATTCAATATTTTAGGATATTTGATTCTTTTTCTGCCAATGTCCGCGACCCAAAGCTGCCCCTTTTGAATTTCCATGTTAATTCTTTTTAAAAGGTCTGCTTTAGGGATATAAATATGCCTTCGGAAGAGTTTTTACTTTAGGTCAGCTTCCGACCCAAAGCAGCCTCTGAGCCTAAATGCCGTTAAAGATTGGTAAAAGGCCTACTTTTGGGGTAAAACTATCCTCAGATTGAGTGAATGAATATTTAGAACAAGGAAAATATAATGATTTTATATACGTTACTTATTCTCACAGTATTATTAAACATCGCAGTTTCAAGGCATGTAT
>Ga0181607_10000448_pt1 | contig 35488 bp, 45 predicted proteins | sample 041ome_9_FD_132420 | JGI IMG/M metagenome (GOLD analysis project Ga0181607, IMG submission 132420) | Coastal salt marsh microbial communities from the Groves Creek Marsh, Skidaway Island, Georgia - 041413US metaG (megahit assembly) | ecosystem: Environmental > Aquatic > Marine > Intertidal zone...
ACCGTTGGCTCCTGAAGTACCGCTTGTTCCTGGTGCTCCATCATTACCGTTAACTCCTGAAGTACCGCTTGTTCCTGGTGCTCCATCATTACCATTTATTCCTGAGGTTCCACTTGTTCCTGGTGCTCCTGGTAGACCTGGAGAACCAGCTGCTCCTGAAGTTCCACTTGTTCCTGGGGTTCCATCGTTACCATTGACTCCGCTGGTTCCACTTGTTCCTGGTGCTCCTGGTAAACCTGGAGAACCAGCTGCTCCTGAAGTTCCACTTGTTCCTGGGGTTCCATCGTTACCATTGACTCCTGAAGTACCGCTTGTTCCTGGTAGACCTGGAGAACCAGCTGCTCCTGAAGTTCCACTTGTTCCTGGTGCTCCATCGTTACCGTTAACTCCTGAGGTTCCACTTGTTCCTGGTGCTCCATCGTTACCGTTAACTCCTGAGGTTCCACTTGTTCCTGGTGCTCCATCGTTACCGGTAACTCCTGAGGTTCCACTTGTTCCTGGTGCTCCTGGTAGACCTGGAGAACCGTTGGCTCCTGAAGTACCGCTTGTTCCTGGGGTTCCTTGTGGACCTGTAGCTCCATTGACTCCGCTAGTTCCACTTGTTCCTGGGGTTCCTTGTGGACCTGTAGCTCCGTTAACCCCTGAGGTTCCACTTGTTCCTGGTGCTCCATCGTTACCATTGACTCCGCTAGTTCCACTTGTTCCTGGTGTTCCTTGCACGCCTGGAGAACCATTAACTCCTGAAGTTCCGCTTGTTCCTGGAGTTCCGTCATTACCGTTAATTCCGCTTGTTCCTGAAGTTGATCCGGCCGCTGAGAGATCTACTCTTGCTGTTCCATTTCCTAAATCAGATACTGTAAATTCACTACCAAAAAATAAATCTGCAGTTGGGTTAATAGTAGTATCAACGTCTCTAACACTGATACTTCCGCCGCCACCTCCACCAGAGGTTCCATTAGATCCATAAGCATCTATAAAAATACCAATTCTTTGATCTACTGTAAATGCAAATGTTTCAGTTGGAGTAGATGAGCTAGCTTCATGCTGAACTGTTAATTCAATTGCATCTGCAAACTCGTTAAATGTTGCATTTCCATCCGCGTCTACGCGCGTCCATGACGTAATTTTATATAGACTGTATATGCTTGTATCTGCTATACTTGTCAACGCAATTACAACGTCTGAAGATTCTGCAGTTAATCTTTTTATTAAGTAATTTTCTAAATATGAATTTCTTCTACCACGTTCATCAGTATTCGCAAATAATAACTTAGTTACCGATGCTGGATTAGAACTGTCTGCTACAATTTTACCAGCAGCAGGCATATCATTTAACGAATGGTCAAACGATTGAATTTTATATAGAGGTGCTGGTATTGTAAATACGTTTCCAGTAACTGTTCCAGCAGCGGTGGATCCACCTGCTGTTGTAAGTGTAGCTACTCTAAGTTTAGGAAGCGTTACACTATTGTTTTGAGTAACATATTTTACCTCAACATATACTGATCCGTCATCTAAGGAATCAGCTTGTAGTTGACTCATAGTAAATGTAATGTGACCTTCCGTACCTGCATTAGTAGAACCAAATTGAATTTGATTATTTGCAGTATTATAAGTATATTTGTAGGCAAAATCTTTATCGAAAACTTTTACTTCGATTGAAGTTGCTGAATACGCCTCAACTTGGTTACCTACCTGATTTTGGTATAGAATAACTGTTATATCGTGCGCCTGTCCTTTTGTTAATTGGTATACCTGTGGAATATATCCAATTAAATTGTTTCTAGAAACTTGTGGCATTTTTAGATTTTATTTTTTCTATTATGTTTCAGTATTATATATCGTCTTAAAAACTGTAATCTTTTTTAAGCTGCATAAAAATATTTGAAGAAATTACATTTATTACTCCACCCTCTAACTTTACTGTATTCTTTAAAGAAACTCGATATATTATTTTTTCTGAATCTTTTTCTTTAATGTCACTAATAAAGGTCAATAGTTTGTCTTTATCATATGGATGAGTGTCTACATATTCTAATTTAAATGCTCTCCAGTCTAATACTTGATTTATTTTTGGGTTTTTAAATGTATATATGTAAACCTTTTCATCGGGGGTCGTTACAAATACAAATCCATCATTTACAAAATATGGTCTATTTCCAGAATGAGAAACGCTCATTAGGGAATCTATATTTCTCCAGCGCTCTCTAATCTCACCATGTAGACTTTCGTATTCATCAATTGCTCTTTCTAAAAGAATATCTAGGATTTCATCTTCAACTATTTCGGTTCCTGTAGTGTAGACGAATTCGATATTGTCCCAGCTTGCATTTGTTAGTTTAGTAGACGCTAATTCTTCCGAAATATGTTTTTCGGCATCATATCTATATAGAAAATCTAAGATTTCATCAGCGCCTGTTAAAGCATACCAAAGTTCTCCATTATCTAAGGCTTCCTTAAGTGCCTTTGCATGGGACAACATTTTATATGTTCTGTATTCTAGGTCTTCCGGCCCTTCACTTGCCCAATCTGGTACTTTAATAATACTCATGTGTTATTTATCCCAGTTATACCGAAATAAACACAATATTTGAATAATTTTTTTTATATTAGATTCAGTTCTTATAAAACCAAAGTTGTGGTCATTAGACTCTTTAACCATTTTAAAAATAGCAAGTTCTGCCTCTAATAAAGAAGAATGTACCCTATATTCTTTTGGAATAGTTTGGGTACATGCTTTAGATCTTTTAGATCTTTTAAATGATATATGAAAGGTTACTCTTCCTCTTGAATCTCTATTTTCTATAATAACAAATTTCTTTAGAAGATTCTTTGGTAGACTAGATACGGTTCTTTTTCTTTTATTTGAATCATATCTTAATTCTTTCATTTATTTTGCTTTTTTTGTTTTTTCTTCGGTTATTGTATGCTTTACATCATCCGAAGATGTTGTAGTTAATCCCCATTGTAAAATGAACCAACTCATTTCCATCTGTGCTGAGCTTTTTGATAGCTTTAGTTCTTTTTGAATTAGTTTAGTACCCCACTGAATAAATTTACTTTCTTCTTCATTTGTTGTTTTGTACTCCATGTACCAGTTAGGATTATCTTTTACATCTTCATATGTAGCTCCAAACGGCTCTAATTGCTTGTTAACTAGAGACATGAATACATTTTTTTGTTTTTCTCTTTTTTCCATGCTTCTTAACTATTTTTAATATTGTTTTTAACAATCTCGTCTATAATTCCATATTCTACAGCTTGTTCAGCATTTAGCCAAAAATCTCTAGTTGCATCTGCCTTTACCTGCTCGGGATCTTTTCCACAATAAGATCCTAACAGAACAAATAATTCATGATTTACCTTTTGCCATTCCATCCAATCAATTTCAGCATCTTGAATATTTCCACTAAATCCTCCCGAAGACTGGTGTAGCATTGTCGTTGAATGTCTAAGTGACATTCTTTTTCCTTTTGTTCCAGCTCCAAGTAAAACAGATCCCATAGAGGCGGCCATTCCTGTATTAATTGTTCTAATATCTGCATTAATATAATCCATAACGTCTACCATAGATAATCCAGATTTAACTGAACCACCCGGAGAATCAATATGCATTGTTATATCTTCGGATGAAGTAGTGTCTAAAAACATTAGCTGTGCTTGCACGACTGTAGACATTTGATCGTTTACTGGACCAGCAACCCATAGGATTCTATCCATCATTAATCTACTAAAAATATCCATTTGAGTCGCTCTCAGCTCTCTTTCTTCTAGGATATAGGGCGTCATATTTCCCTGAATTCCTTTGTAAATATCTAGTGTAGATGATCCTATTCCAAATTCACTAGCAGCAAATCTGTTAAACTCTTTATCTTTTGGAAAATAATTCATATATTTTGTAGTATTTGTTTAATTAGGTCGCACGTCTCATACTCTTCAATTGCTTTGAAGTATTCAAGCGCTTTATTTAAAGATTTTTTATATCCTTCTTTAGGTAAATTAAGTTCATATTCTACTCCTTCTTCGTCTACTAAGATTGCAAGTATTCCTAGGTCTTTTATACCTTCAACATCTTCTAAAATATACTCTACTATTCTTCTATAGAATATATCGTATTTAGACATGAGCATTAGCTCAAAATCTTCCTTTAGAAACTTACTAGGATCTACGTGTATTACTGGTGGAATTTTTTGACTATCCATTAGATTTCAAAATAATCATTTAGTATCAGTCTATAATCTACACTAGATCCTCTCTTTTCAGAATTAATTGCAGAATCTACACGTCTAAGAAATTCTAAACCAGAGTCTGTTAAATGAACTTCATTATTTCTATACTCAATTAATGATTTTTTAAGAATTAATTTGAAATCTTCACCTTTGCCATTTTTTTTAATTTTATTAGCAAGTTCAAAATGTCTTTCATAAAAATGAATATTATCTACGAAATGATAGTATGTTCCAAGTTCTAGATCAGGATAAGTCTGTTTAAGATCATTATATACTGATTGGTGCAAGAATGAAAAGAATGGAGCATCAAATGTGAGGCCAAAAAATATGTCATTTGATCTCATTTGTATTTTCATAAATAGCTTATTATTTCTGATAAAGAAATTAGAGTATAGAGTACATACAAAATCTTTGTTCTCTTTGAATTGATACTCTGGGCGATTAAAGAACATAATTGCCTGTCGAGAATCTTTATCTTTTACAAGTGAATCAATAACCCATCCATACTGATCATCATTAATAACTAGATGCCCGTAATTTGAGTTGATTTGGTTTGTATTTGGATTGGTTAAACCTTTCCAAAATTTAGAAAAATGAGAAATATATTCAACATCTCTACTTCTATGTAGATACCATGCTAATTCTCCAGTAAAGTATTTAAAATTAAATTCTCTATCTTTAAAGTTTGCAATTGGCGATGTTGGGTCTATGTCAAAAGAAGCCATTAAGGCTTCTTTTGCTTTCATTTCTCGAGGTGCCGATTCTGAATTATAGTTTTCTATCTCTTTAACTAATTCAATAAATGTATCTGAAAAGCTCATATTATTTTACTACTTTAATATTATATTAGACTTTGATGTTTAGTTTATCTTCTGCCTTTACTTTAGTAATAATATATGGTTTTTCTCGAGGTTTAATATCTTCCGTTAATATTGAATCGGCTACTAAGTCTTCTACATATTTTTGAATTGCTCTTTTAATTGGCCTTGCACCAAATGCCTTATCATATCCTTCTTGTGCTATAAAGTCTTTTGCTGCTTTCATAAATTTAAAAGAATATCCTTCTTCAGCGATTCTTTCATTGAACGAGTTTAATTCAATTTCTACAATAGAAAGAACGTCTTCTGTTGTAAGGTGGTCAAATAGAATAATATCGTCTAGTCTATTTAGAAATTCTGGACTAAATTTGTTTTTTAATTCCTTTTTGATTATTGCTTCTATCTTTGCGCTTTTTTGCAGCATGGTACTTTCACTTTGGAATCCAATTCCAGTTCCAAAATCAGCAATTTTTCTAGCCCCAACATTTGATGTCATTATAATGATTGAATTTGTAAAATCTACTGTTCTGCCTCCAGAATCAGTTAATCTACCCTCATCAAGAACCTGAAGCAACGTATTAAATACATCAGGATGGGCCTTTTCTACTTCATCAAAAAGAATTACAGAATGCGGCTTTCTACGAACTGCTTCTGTCAATTGGCCACCATCTTCATGTCCAACATATCCAGGAGGAGATCCAATCAATCTTGAAACATTAAATTTTTCTTGATATTCTGACATATCGATTCTAATCATTGAATCCGTATCTCCAAACATATATTCAGATAATGCCTTTACTGTTTCAGTTTTACCAACTCCAGTAGGTCCTAAGAACATAAACGATCCAACTGGTTTATTATGACTACTTACTCCAGTTCTAGACCTTTTAATTACAGTAGAAAGAGCCTCTACTGCTGAGTCTTGTCCAATGATTTTTGATTTTAGCTCTTCAGCCATTTTAATAATCATTTTCTTATCATCAACTCCTAATCTTTTTACTGGAATTCCAGTTTGCATTGATATAGTTTCAGCAATATCGTTAATATCTACCGTTCTTCTAGTCTTTTTAAGAGATTCTTCCCATTCAATAGTAGCATCTATTACCTTTTGGTCTACTGCAATCTGAGTATCTCTTAAAGTTGCAGCAAGTTCATAGTCTTGTTCTAGTACTGCATTTTCTTTTTTAATTCTAACCTCTTCTGCCTCTCTTTCTAAGTTTTTAATCTTAGATGGAACTTTTACTTCTAATAGATGAGTTCTTGCTCCAGATTCATCCATTAAATCAATTGCCTTATCAGGTAATTCTCTTGATTTAATATAACGCTCACTCAACTTTACACATGCTTCAATTGCATCATCGGTATATTCTACAGAATGGTGATCTTCATATTTAACTTTAATTCTACCTAGAATTTCTATAGTTTCTTCAATTGAAGGCGGGTCAATGAATACCTCTTGAAATCTACGGGTCAATGCACCGTCATCTTCAATATTTTCTCTATATTCATCTAGCGTAGTTGCTCCAATACACTGGACTTGCCCTCTTGCAAGGGCAGGCTTTAAAATATTAGATGCGTCTAATGCACCACTAACTCCTCCTGCTCCGACAATTGTATGAATTTCATCGATAAACACAATGACATTTTCTGCCATTTTAAGTTCTTCGACAATATTTTTCATACGCTCTTCAAACTCTCCTCTATATTTTGTACCTGCTACAATTGTTGTCATGTTGATAGATACCACTCTCTTATTTAAGAGAACTCTTGCAACTTTTTTAGATACTATTCTTTGTGCAATAGCTTCTACTATTGCAGTCTTACCAACACCAGGATCTCCTAAAATAATTGGATTATTCTTTTTTCTACGGGCTAAAATTTGACAAATTCTGTAAATTTCATTATCTCTACCAATAATAGGATCTAGCTTTCCTTCTGCGGCAAGCTTAGTCAAGTCTTCTCCATACTCATCTAAAAATGGAGTGTTGGTCTTTATTTTTCTTTTTCGACCTCTTTCGTTTTCGTACCCGTCTGCTGCTAATGACATATTTATACTTTGTTGTTATATCTTTATTTATCTAGTTATTATATTAGTTAGTATAATTTAGTTTACAATATCATCTGCAGCATAAACTGCCGGCAAAAGATCTGGTTTAACTCTTGCCCTATATCCTAGTGACTCTACATATCCTACCGCTGCCTTTACTAATTTATTTGAGCCGGCATTAGGATCTATATTATAATCTAAATCAATCGTATCTATTTCTATTCCATTTTCACGTAGATAAAGAGCAACTTCTACTGATCTTTCGACTTCACCCCAAAGACGAGTCCACATATCATTAATCTTTTCAACTCTACTTTTTTTGTAAATGACGTGGCACCCTGATGCCTCAATATGAAAAACTAGGGTAGTTGCATATGTTGTAACTTGTTTATTTTGACTATCGCAGCCTAGATACATTTTAATATCATAGCCTTGATTTTTATTTAGGTATTCTTTGACATATTCTGCCAAATCAAACCCCTTTGAATCTGTAAGTTTATAGAATTTCATTCTGTCTTTAAAAAGAAAGGGAATCCACATGAATTCCCTTAAAAGTTAATCTTTAGCGGTATAAGATATGTATCTTAGAAATTGGTTTCATTTTCTTGACGATACTTATTATGGAATTCCATAACCTTATCTCGAGCTTCTTCTGCAGTGTCGACAATTCTAAACATATCAAAATCTTTTTGGCTCATTCGGCCGGCTGTGGCTACAGTTTCTTGCAACCAATCAACAAGACCTCCCCAATATTTTTTACCTACTAGAATTATTGGAAATTTAGGAGTATGTCCAGTCTGTGCAAGTGTTAGCGTTTCGAACAATTCGTCTAGGGTTCCTAATCCTCCTGGAAATACAACAAATGCTTGTGAGTATTTAAGAAACATTACTTTCCTTGTAAAAAAATATCTACATTCGATTCCTTGTGTAACATACTTATTCATACCAGACTCGAATGGAAGCTCAATTCCAACTCCAATTGAAGGGGCAGATACATTTTTCGCGCCGTGATTTGCTGCTTGCATAATGCCAGGACCTCCTCCCGTAATAATTCCAAATCCTTCGGCACCCATTATGGTACCAAATAGTTTTGCCTCTTCATACCATTTTGTTCCGGTTTTGGTTCTTGCGCTACCAAATACTGAAACACACGGTGGAAGATCGTTAAATGTATCGAATCCCTTAGTAAATTCTCCTTGAATTCTTAGAATTTGCCAAGCATCTTCAGTCTTTTTCTTCAAGCTCATGTAAATTAGTTAAAAGTGTTGAATATGTTTTTTCACAAGACTCATAGTGAAAAACATCTGTAAAATCTTTCATATTTTCATATTTAGACCAGAGATACTGTCCAAATCTTAGGTCATCTGTATTTCGACCATCTCCATTTTTGATCGACCAGCTGAGATATTCTCCATTAAGTCTGCTCCAATTAAGTATCATAATTATTAAAAGTAATATGGGACTTTCGATTATTATATCCGAAAATCCCATATTGTTTATGTGTTAGACCTAATTATTTTATATATCTATTCAATATAAGACACCATTTTTATAGGCTTATTATCTCGGTATACTATATCTACCCTTCTTCCTGAATTATCGAAAGTTGACATAACTACTCTTTTACCGTGCTTATATTCCATTTTAGAAGTAGTTCCATCTAAATGATACATAGTCCATACACCATGAGGAACTCCATCTAAATAAGTGCCTTCTTGTACTTTACTACCATCAATATTAATTTTAGTATATTTGATAAGATTACCTTCATTTACATCAAGTAATTGTAATCTAATACCGTTTTCTAAATCTATAGATTCTCCTAAGTCTAATACCTGCCCGCTAGCTAACCCTGTAGTTAATGCAAGCAGTGTTGTAATTAAAAATTTTACCATAACTGTTGCTTTATTTTATATTATATATCTACGGTAACATTTTGTTTACACTGAGTTAACTTTAATTACTTAAAGGCGCTTTAATTGAAGGATGATATTGGTATTCTACTAATTCAAAATCTTCTTTTAATAAACCATCGATAATTAAATCTAAATCTTGATTCCAGAAGTCTTTATCCTTGTTTATTTTAAGAGTTGGTAATTTATATGGCTCTCTTACTAATTGTTTAGAAGCCTGTGACGTGTGGTTTAGATATAGATGAGTATCTCCAAATCTACCAACTAGTTTACCAGGAACCATATCTACTATATTTGCTATAATTGTTAGAAGTAGACCATAGCTTGCGATATTAAAAGGTACTCCTAAAAAATAATCAGCAGACCTCTGGTTCCACATAAGAGAAATCTCTCGAGTAGGTACACCTTCGGCGTCCATCTCTTGTTCTATGCGATCATGATACATCGCAGACCCAATCTGCTTTTGGTACCATGACCATCTCTCATTTTGTGAAAGTTCTCGAGTGTACACTTGAAATCCATAATGGCACGGGGGAAGAGTCATCTTATCCAACTCATCTACATTCCAAGCATTAACCATCAAACGTCTTGAATCTGGATTTGTTTTAAGGTCGTTAATTAGGTTTTGGATTTGATCTGTTCCATTCCAATCTCTCCATTGCTTTCCATAGATAGGGCCTAACTCACCCCATTGCATAGCAAATAAATCATCCGTATTAATACGCTCAATAAATTCAGCTTGCGTTAGGATACGAACCTTATTTTGAACTGGATCATCAATGTGTACACTATAATCTGGTTCCTCTAAACCCCGAGCATAAGTAGCATATGCCTTATAGGCATCACCATTCCAAATATTACATCCGTTTTCAACTAAGTACTTGATGTTCGTATCTCCTTTTAAGAACCACAATAACTCAGTTACCATAGTTTTCCACGCCATCTTCTTTGTAGTCAACAGAGGAAAACCTTCTTTCATGTTATGGCTAATCTCCTCTCCAAAGATAGAGATCGTACCTGTACCGGTACGATCTCCTTTTTTACTACCCTTAGTAAATATCTTTTGAATAATGTCTTGGTAATCTCTATCTAGCGTGTTCATTCTTCTTCATCAAATTCAAATTCTTCGCCTTCATTTCCTAATTCGGTACAATCAAACTCGGTAAGAAGTTCGTATAGAACATCATAAGTTTCTGCTAAACTCTCTGAGGGATCTGAAGTCCATCCTTCTCCATCTTCATACACAAAGATTTCAACACCATTGCTGTCTTCGTGAAATCGATATCCAACTTCAACTCCGTCAATTTCTAAAGTACCTTCATATGTAACTGACCAGTAAATTTCCTTTGGTGTTTCAACAATTTTAACGGTTGACATAATACTATAATATTTTATTATTTGTTAGACATGCATTCTTTTAGAATATCGACATATTCATTTAGGCCTTCTAGTTCAAATGCCTTAATTGAAATCATTAATTGATCCTTACTGCTAAGGTTTGCCCAATTTTGGATTTCATTGATATTACCTCCAAAGTGCTCAATGATTTTTCTGGGCTGAACTTGATTAATCAGCTGCTGTTCGATGTCATGCTGATATTGTTCTGTCAAATTATCTTTCATTTTGTTTAATAAAGGGGTTGTGTAAAATTCTGTAAGATTCGTGGCCGGGCTTTGTTTTTGCTGGTTCTATCCAGCCCAGTTCAAGAAGTTTATTGATTGATTGTTTTGCGTTTTCTACGTTTCCGTTTGAATGATAGTTAAAAAATCCAAGTTGACCAAATGTATCTTTTTGTCTTTCAGGCCTGCGTATTGCTTGGCTTATGATAACATATAAAACATCTAAATGATCTGGATATGTTGGTAATTCTTCGTGAATACCTAAAATATATTTAAGTGGTAAGTAATCTTCATCAATTTTGCGAAGATCTTTATCAGAAAGCATTAGTATCCTCTTTTTTGGCGAGCTTTGTTTTCTTCAGCTTTTGCAAAATAATAGTTGTATGCTGTTTTTGCGTCAAGGCCGATAGATGCTGCATAGTTTATAAAAAAGTGTAGAATATCTACCCACTCCATATAAAGCTCTTTTTTATCATCTTCTGATAAATCAGAAACTTTCATGTTTTCATACTTTGAGAAGTCAGTTTTCCAGTATTTCCAAATGGCATTTCCACTGCCATCTTTAATACCTCCAAGAGCATCAGTCATTTCATGAATTTCATCGATTACAGCATGTGTGTTAGTGTGCCAGAAATTCATTACATCGCGAAGGCTCATATCTTCAAAGTTAAAGCCATAAGTCTTTTCCTGCATCTCTTTTTGATGTTTCATAATATCTTCAAGATGCGTCGTAGATTCATCATAAAAGTCTTTGACTTCTAGATCTTTGCATTGATTATCGGTGTTTGCCATATTATTGGATTACTTTAATCTTTTATTCTGATATTACAAATTGTTTCTTATAAGAGGCCAAATAATTGTTAATTTTTTCAGCTCCGTATGGATTCATAGAATGTACCATATAATCTGGAAACTTTCCTCCATTTTTCAGGTAAAAATCAATGATCCACACTGCACAATCATATCCTGTTTCTTCATTAAATTTTTCTGGAAAATCTTCGCTGCTACCACAAGCACATAAAATTTCATAGTGTTCTTCTGTAAAATCATGTCCAAATGAAATTAAATCTGGTATACCATGTTTTTTAACAAAGCTTGTAAATTCCGCGTAGTTTCTGACAATATTCCATTTTTTATCCGTATATGCTTTTGCTTTTTTTCCTATTCGCAGTCGCATGTATTTATATACATCGCTTGGATTGGTGGAACCGTCTAAAAAAACATTCATTAGAATAGAGTGTTTTGTGTAAAATTATTATTGTAAAAATAATCCATTGTTGATTCATTAACCCTTGCAACCTTTCGTTTATTAATCAAATTTGGATTAGCACTTAACCTTGAATATACACCAAACTGACATAAGCCAACTTCACATCCATATGTCTTCAACCCATTCTGCTCATGTTCGAATATTTTTACACCATCGACGACCATATTCCACTCATTTTTATTAAGTGAAATTTCACCTATTAAATCTTTATAGTTTTCTCTAAACCATATTACTCTATCGCCATGTGGTATTTTACACCCTTCACCAAACATCATGTCGAGTGTCAGTCTAGCACCGGGACCTGGCATGCAAAATCTTTCATCATGATTTATTGGTATGTTTGGATTAACTGAATTTGATGTCGAGCAATGATAGCCATAGTATTGACCTACTCCTTCAATTTGGGTTAATATACCATACATCTCCTCAAGAGATTTTACCCTAGCCATTCTTTTTGTAATACCTCTAGGAATAAATCCAGCAACCCAAAGTAATATGTTAATCTTATCTGCATTTCTTTCTACTCCTCTATTTTCAGATACCCACTGATTAGAAGCTCCAAAAAGAGAAGTCCTTAATTCTGTTGTACCATATATTCCCAGTCCAAGAGAAAGAGCATCGTCTATATTTTTTCGGATTTCCATTTCATAGTCCTTATCTACAAGCAACCTTTCAAAATCAATAAGTGCTTTTTTAGGATCAGGTTCTCTTGTTAAAATCTGGTGAATACCTCTTGCTCCATAAAAGTGAGATATTATGGTATTACAAATAATATTATCCATGGACATATCTGACAGAACAATATTCTGCATGATATATCTCATACGATCGTCATATAGAATGTGGGGGTGAAAGTATTCTACTGTTTCTCCTAGGGCTTCATCACCTCCACTGTCATAACTATTTCTATATCCATAATTAAGTTCGGATCTTTCATTTACCTTATTAAAAAAGTATCCTATTCTGTCAACGACCTCCATGTTGACTAGCGCTCTCATATTATCCGACATATTAATATATTATTTTAATCATAGAATAAACAGTCATATCCTCCAACTTCTTGGAAGATTATAATTTCTTCTATTTGATTATTTTTGTAGGTTTCTGTTAATCTTTGTATTGCAGATTTAGATCTTTCATGATTACCGTGTAGTTCAATAAATAATATTTTAGGTTTGTATTCTAATATACTTTCTATAATATCATATTCTGCACCTTCGATGTCTACTTTGATTATGTCTGGTTTTACTTCAGATAATAGGTTTTCTATATGATAGTTTTTTACATCATCATATTCACCAAACCTATTATTTCTTTTAATTATTGAAGTTGAGCTATGGTTACTTTTTGCTCCAGACTTGTATATTTTTACGGTTTCTTCATTAGATCCAGAAACCGCTGCATATAAAATCTTTACTTTAATTTCTGAAGCAAAATTAGAAGATGCTATATTATAATTTCTAAAATCGCATTCTACACCATATACCCTAGATGCTCCGTGATCTAATGCAATTTTAGTAAATCCGCCAATATTAGTTCCTAAATCTAGGCAAACTTTATTATTATAATCTACTTCTTCTTTAATGTAGTTAACGATAGATTCTTTAATCATATCTTTATCTACCCTTTCTTGTGCATTTAGCTCAGCAATGTACCTTTTTTTAAGATTTGATTGTTGTTTAGTTAGGCGTGCCATTATTTTTGTACTAAATTTGATACTATGTGTACTACTTGTACTTCTGGATTTTCCTCTTCGATAATTGCTTTTTGGATTGGATCATCTTCAAAAAATCGAGTAAGGTTATACCCATCCTCTCTAAGCTTTTTAATCGTTCTTGCCTTATGTAGACCTGAATAGGTTCTTGCCTGTACTGTATGATTTCCTCGTTCTGCTAGGGTCATTGGGTTGAAAATAATCTCGCCAATAAATCCTGTGTTTTTCTCTACATACTCTTGTACATATTCTGCCTCATCAATACATCTTCCTGTAATGATTATATCATCCGTCCATCTTGGCGTTACTCCAATTGAAACTACACCGTCAAAATCATATCCGTAAAATTCGTGTCCTGTTCTCATAATATTATAATACTTTAATCTATTAATCCTTAATATTTTTGAAAAAAAGGGAGCCTACAACGGCTCCCTTATCACAACTAAATAAAGGTTAAACCGTTGTTTTTGTTCGAGGCGTTGCCAGCTTAAGTTGCTTCTTAGTAACCTCTGTCAATTCACGATTTGCCAATGCATCACATTCAACAACTCCATCACGGAACATCATCTGCTGAGGTGGAGTTTTTTGCGTAAGGGCAGAAGGTCCACGAAGAGCACCAACGATTCCCATTTCGCGAGCTACTTTTACGTAGCGAAGAGCATCGATTACAACACCACCAGAGTTTGGTGAATCTTGTACGGATAGCTGAGCATCAAAGATAACTGGAGCTCCTCCAAATCCTTCCATTTCAAGACGGAAGTTAGCCACTTTATTATCTGCGTAGTATGGAATGTACTCAGATGGGCCAGCATGTAGGAATGAATCATCAGTCGAGATGTTACGAATTTCATTCTGAGCGCGGATTACATTCTCTTTAGAGATCTTCTTAGAAGCAAGGCGTGATTTGTCTTCCATGTTCAAGAAGTCTGTGTTACCTCCAACATTACGTTGGATGTGTGCTTTTACATGGTGTCCACGTTCGAATGCAAGTTCTTGTAGCATTTGAGAAAGAATTGAAGCACCAAACTGACTACGCATATCATCTCCAATCAATGGAATTCCAGCATCGATAAAACGCTGCTCCCATTTTGGATCAGATGCGATAAAGACCGGAATACAGTTCACGAAAGAGATTCCAGTTTCTAGACAGATTTCAGCCCAAAACTCTGTAGTTTTTTGAGAACCTACTGGCAAATAGTTTACCAATACTTCTACGTCATATTCTTTTAATTGAGTAATAATACGATCTTTCCATTGGCGCTCTTTTTTAGAGGTCCATGCTGTACGATTCATATCAGTCTCGTTACGAAGATCCTCATCTACTAAGAAACGATTTGCTTCTGGGTAGTGATCCATTAGGGACGCATATCCATCAATAACTGGAGATTCGTACACTGGAGATGTGTTAGTAATAGTCTCCACGATATCGTATGCACAGTTTGGTCGCTTTTTAAGCGCTTCTCCAAGAGGAAGACCAATTTTGCGTTCGTCAATATCGAATCCTACTACAAATTCAATATTTTCGGCTTTATATCCTCCAATATCGAATTTCATCATACCTGTTTTTGCATCGGTGTGTTCAGTATAGTACTGTACACCTTCTACTAGAGATTTAGCACAATTTCCTGTACCAATAATCCCAACTTTAATTTTTTCGTTCATGTTTAAACCTTTATTTGTTTTATGTTAATTATACAGACTACCTGAAAAAAGTTTCATAATTAGTTTAAAAAAATTCACTTTAGGTGTTCCATGTGATATTTATCTAATTTGGTGGGGTTATAGGCAACTAAAATACCTATCTCCCCTATCACATAAGAACGTAATAACATTTCCTTTATTTTGTTCACACCACCTTTCGGCTGCTAAAATATTGGCTCCTGCAGAAATACCTACGAATATACCATGTTCTTTTGCAAGCAACTTAGCTCTATTAATTGCATCTTCCGTAGATATTTGGTAGATTTCACTTACATGTTTTAAGTCTACCAAGAATTTACTGCCATCTCCAATTCCTTGAATTCCATGAATTCCAGGTTCTCCTCCACTCATTACTGGAGATTCTTTAGGTTCTACAGCAACTATCTTCATGATAGGATAGTTTTCTTTTACCTTTAAACCAGCTCCCATTAAAGTTCCTCCTGTTCCGGTTCCACTTATAAAAACCGAAGGGAATGTTGCTGTAGGTAGACTTTTAAAAAAATTAACGATCTCCTTTGCTGTTGTTTTTTCATGAGCTTCGATGTTTAGAGGATTTGCAAATTGATTGCAATTAAACCATCCATTTTCTGCGGCTAATTTATCGCGAAGCTGGATAGCTGCATCAAAATCACCAGCATCTACCTCAATTAATTCAGCACCATAATATTCTAGTGTCTTTTTACGCTCAATACTCATATTACTTGGCATGACAATAACACATTTATATCCTCTTTCTGCGGCTAACCATGCAAAAGATACTCCCATATTACCACTCGTTGCCTCAATAATTGTTCCTCCGGGTAAAAGCTTTCCTGATTTCTCAGCTTCATTTATAATCCAACTTGCTGGGCGGTCCTTAATACTACCCGTAGGATTGAGCAATTCTGCCTTGGCCCAGATTCTATCTGAGATTTTAATCATTGGAGTATTTCCAATAGATTTACTAAGATTTGACATTTGTTCTTATTTAGAATAAACTAATCGTCTTTTTGATTAGATTTTGGTTTTTATTTCCAGTATTCCAGTCCCAATAATAGAACTCTCTGCTTAGGTGAACAGATCCTGGCTTTTCCATATAGTTATTAGCAAAATCTTCTGCATTTTCTTCAAACCAGTGAGTAGGCCAATCTAAAACTTCAAATCCTGCCTCTTTACTTAATTTTCGAACAGTATGATTAAACGCCTCCATAACTTCAACTCGCTCTAATCTGCTTCCAGCGAAGGGAGTGCCCTTGTACCATCCTGTTTTTGGAATTCTTCGACCCTCATACTCGATTGGCAGGAGAGTGTGTACTGTAATCTTATTAATGTTAAGACTCTCTAATCCTTGAAGCTGTTTAATGTAGTTAGTTGCCAAATCTACCGCAGCCTGATATGGATTTGATTGGCGACATAGATGGTGGCGTACATCGATATTACCAAAATATGTAATTAAATGACTTGTGCCTTCTGGAATATAATTATGAATTCCTTCCTTTAGAGTTCCAAATAGAGTTTTTCCGTCATTTCTACAGATATCGCTACCAAATGGTGCAACTGAAACCGAATGGCTATCTCCAAGAACAAATGTACCGGTACCTGCAATTAATCTAACCGTAGATACTTCTTTACATTTTGCACTTATTGCCTCGTTGTCTAGAGCCTTCCAGCCATCTGAACAGCTTTTCAGTCGACTTCGAACAAACTCACCGACATCTGGCATTTCTCGATTTAGAATATAAATGTCACCTTTAAAATCAAGAAATCTTTTAATTCGCTCTGCTGGTTCATCAGTTGCTCCACCAAATAGATTATAGGTTCCTGCAAATTCCATAGGTAGTGCAACTAACCACGCGTCATATTCGTGAATATTATCAGATTTAGTTAGTACATCAGCATTAATACCATGATGTTTAATCTGTGATTGTAGTAGATAGCTCCACGCACTCTTATGAGAGCTTAGTTTGGTACTATACGTCGTGACTACATCGTCAATAGCTACTTTTTTACCCTTTAATTCTTTTGAAATACTTGCAAAACTTTTAGTCTTCATTTACTTTAATCCATTTATGTTCACTACTTAATTGAAAGGAACCTATACATTTTCTGTTCCATTCAGTTGGTGAAATTAGCGAGAGAAAAACTCCACCGTCTTCACCAACATAAAGGTGATACGTATCACCTATAACCGGTTCAAAGTTAAATTTTGATGAATATACTAGTTCGTTCCATTGGTACTCATCAACCATTTTTTGAAACTCGGCTTTTAGCTCATCAAATTTTGCCTTTAATTGATGATTAACCTTATTAATACCTCTTGCCTTCCAAGAATCAACATCCTCATGAACTATTGCTGGCGCTCCAACATTAGTTGCATATGGTAGTACTGCGGCATAGAAACCCCTCTCTTCGTCGTAGACTACCTGGTCTGGATATTTTTTCTTATTCTTCGCCAATTGGATATTGGTTCTTATCGTTAATATAATTCTCTAAGCCTTGAATATATGCGACGGCATCAAGCAGATTGTCGCGTTTATGATTATAACTTTCACGAGAGAATTTAAGTGCAACGAGTGCCATGAACATTTCGCGGCCAGTTACATCTAGACCGGTCATTCCACTAAAGATTTTTGCGGCACGATCCATGCCCTCTGAAAATGGGCCATATTGGCGATCTGCCTCTTCGCCTCGATTGTTTACAATTTCGTGTGCTTCTTCTAAAATGCTCTTCATATTACTATTATTCATTTATTATTATAGAGAAAAAGACCGCTTTGTTTCGACGGTCTAGTAGGTTCGGAAAGAATTTTTTGGAAATTTTTTAGAATGTGCTGATCATCGAGTCGACCCAGGCTCATTCACTGACCGGCTAGTGCATCTCCAGCAAAGAACTTTTGCAACATCCTCATCCACTAAAACAACTTCATCGCACCCACCTTCAGGTGCCCAATCTCCCCACTTTGAGGTTTCTGGATTAGAGTTCATGCACTTCAACTCTCTCATCTCTTTTGATCTACGTGATTTTGTCCTTGCCATAGTTATTAATTACTTCTAATCTTTATAGACCCCTTATTCTATTTGTTTCAGAGAATTTGAGAAGAGAACTGGGGGAAATTTTAGTTTTACAGCCTTTCTACACCTATATATTCCATTTATTTTAGTGCACTTTTTTATTCTAACACTATTATATTTACTCAGGTTCTTTGGCGGACTTATGACCCTTACAATAGGGTCCGGTAATACCCTTCCGGTCCCGGGAATATTTAGGGGCCCTTGCAACATTATTGGATGACTCACGCCCTATATGGGTACCCTTTTAATAGATTCCCCAATACTGTGACTACTCCAATTATTATGATCCACCTCTAAGTACTCTAATAGAAATACAAATACCCTTGGGGTGGGGAGTACCATTGCGGGGGTGGGCGCCGCCTCGGTGTGATTTGGGGGTTATTTTAGAGGGGATAGTGGTGTTATCATTCTGGGGTTTTGGAGAGTTGGGAGGGGTTGGATGGACCCCAGTCTATCACTTTGAATAGTGATCGTCGCTTCGCGATCGATCTCAACCATCCGATTCTCGGTTCTTAGAAGACTCAGAGTTCTCAAAGTATTGTGGGTAATAGTGGTGGGTTGGATTGGGATCCCCCACAAAGGGCCCGAAGTGCTTTCCCGGACCGAGAATATTTCGCGCACATTGGGAACACTTTTATGGTGCCATTCACTATTATTAGTTAGTGTTAGAGAGTGAGAGGAACGAGAGAGAGCCATGGTCCCCTAAGCCATGGTCCGTGGGCTCGGATAATTCACCACCACCTCCTTTTTGGCCGGTGAAAGTGACCACCTCCTGGTTGGGTGAGGGCCCATCTTGGTGCGGGAGTCATAGTGTTGGGGGAGTGGGTGTGGGAGAGGCCATGATTCGCCCCATGCTCTCCGCACTGGAGGGACCTTTCATCCCGTTCGACCCTAAGCTCTAGTTATATGCACTCTTTCCCCGTTTGTTTCACGGTTAGATAATTATTTTCTGGATAGTCTCTATACTCCAAGTACGTTCTTTCTTCCAGGTGATCCAGTATAGAGAGGGACTAAAGGGTCGATAGCGCTTCCAAGGATCCTGTGGATCTGTTATACTGGATGGTAGGGACTTATGGAATTCGGGTGTTACTACTGTACAGGTTGTAGTGGATAGTAGGTCTTTAACCTTTTGGTGGAGGTTGTTATCCTTACTATCTAGTTGTTGGATACTATTAGTATACCAGATGCGTTCGTTGTTATGTTCTAGTTGGAGGCCCTTTTCCTTATTTAGACTATTTGGGTTTTGTTTATTATGGGCCCACCGGAGGAGTGCACTCTCTTCCCAGATAGGTTGCCCCTGGAACTTCACCCGGAGTGCACTTCCAGAGTGAATCCTCTTGTTGGATAGGTCCCATAGCATATGCTTATTAATGCGTTCACGAACATAGTTGTGCGGTCGGTTACGCTTCAGGAGGTCACAAATATCCTCACTAACATAATCTAGTATAGTGGGACAGATCTTTAACAGGGGAAGATCTGAATAATTGACAGTGTCAACCCCTGCTAGATACTCAACTGTTATATCTTCGATTGGGATCATGCTGCCTCGTTCATTACGTATGCTTTGCTTGCCCAAGTCTTTGAATTAACAGCGCTATATTGGTGCTGTGAGTAAAGTGCTGTATTATAGAACATACTGTTAATAGTTCCAACGGTGAGGTTCTTCAGGATGGTCTCGTCGATGAGGTGAATCTTTTTACCAACTCGGGCGAAAAGAGTTAACCAGTGATCGCTTCCCTCTGGTTGGAATTGAACTGTTTGGAGTCCACCCTTCTTAAATCCACTAATAATAGTTTCTGGATACTTAATGAATCGTTCGTTCTCGAAGTCTCTAGCATCGACAATAGTAAGGAATCCAGCGCGACACTTAACTACGTGGCGGAATTTACCATTGCTATAGTTAGCCAGTACGTCAATAGTTGGAATTCCAGTGGTGTTGATTAAATTAGTCATATTGCTTATAGCTTTAATTACATAGGTAATATAATAAAAATTCTTGACATAAAAAAATCTGGTGCAACTTTTTTTAAATTATTTTTACTGCACTCGGGATGAGGTGCGTCAATATAAATATAATCAATTTCCTCTAAACGGTAAAATATAATAGTCACATAATATAGACAAGTTATTAACAACTGTCGCCGCTCGGAATAATGCGCTTACACTTGGCACTTTACGCTCCATGGTATATTACTTATACTGTTGCAGTCTGTAGATAATTCGCGATATGAGCCATGGCGCAACGAAAACTTTTTTGAAAATAATTCACTCCAGATTTTTTTATTTGAGCAGAATTGATTATATTAGCTATGTAAGTTACTTAATAATTATTCAACATGGAGATTCTCTCTAACAACTATCACTTTTTAACCAACCTTCTTGTGGTTGTTACTATTGCCCATTTGGCCGAGTTTACTGTTAGCCTTTGGATGATGGGCATCAAGCAAAATATCGAGCTTCGCGCTAAGTATCCTGAAATTGCACACATGATCGGATAATGAGAATATCACCTTACACCCTTGGAGTTATTGCACGTATGAATCATAAACCACGACGTCCCTATGAGTGCAATCGTCTTACTGAGCTACTTAAAGAATTGGTTGTGATTAAACCATATGCTCAATGGCTTCGTGGTTGGGATGACACTGATAGTGAATATTCCATTATTGAAGATGCTATGAAAAAAGTTGAAAAATAATTCACTCCAGATTTTTTTATTTGAGAAAAAAGGTTTATATTTATACTGTAATTAAAGCTATAAGCAATATGAAAAACAATCGTTATCCTGATGGCTACCAGCCAAAAATCGACTACTGGACTTATAAGATGAAGCGTGCCATCGAGCAATTGGATGGAGATAAGATCGAGTTCGCTGCTGGCAAACTTAAGTACTTTACTGCTCGTCAACGAATTGTCGAACGCCGACTGATGGGTCTGATCGACTAAAAAGAATTTGGGACCTCATCCCCTCTGAGGTCCCACTTATTAACCCCTCATATTGTAACAGGGAATCCACCTGGGACCGAGTAGACTCCGTCGTGTTTATATAAAAAAGAGTGTGTTTATGGATACGTGAAAAAAAGTTGAAAATAATTCACTCCAGATTTTTTTATTTGAGAAAAAAGGTTTATATTTATACTGTAATTAAAGCTATACGCAATATGAAATTCACATTCAACATTAAACCCTTCCTTGGAGCAGTCATCGCAATCACCGCTGCTATCATGACAGCTACTGCTCAAATTGACAATTATATCCACTTTGCTGGAGAGGCTAACGCAATGGCATTCTTCTTGCTGACTGGTATGATGGGTCTTGGTCTTTTGGCCGCTAGTTTTGAAGTCGAAAATAAATAACCTATATATGAAATTACTTATCAATTGCCAGTACTACGAAAATTATAATATCGGCCCCGATGGCTTCAACACCTATGGAGATGGAGAGCCACATTGGAAACCGAAAGGCGGTCACCAATTCGAGATTAATAACTTCGATAGCGATCTCTTATTCTATAGTGAAGATGAGGTCATTGAGGTTCTCCACAAGCTAGTTGAAAGCAAAAACAATGTTGCTAGCAGATTCGAATTTGTATCACACGAGCTAGTGTTCGGTGAACCAGATGAAATCAACTATGATGAATTTCTTAGTGTCTGGAATGAAACAATTGCGGAAAACTCTCTATAATAAATAAGAAAATAAATCACCAAAAGTTTTCCCGTTTAAGAAAAAAGGTTTATATTTATACTGTAATTAAAGCTATAAGCAATATGTCAAACATTCAATCTCTTTCAAGCACTGTTCTCGACGAACGTCGTGCACAAACGCTTAACGCTCAAGCACTGCGTAAAACTGTGCCAGTTCGCGATATTAACATCGTTGACGACAAGACAATCGAACTAAACGGAAAACGTTTGGAGATGACTCCAAAGGCATTTAAGAATCTGATGCAGATTATTGGAATGTCTCAGACCTTTGCTAAGAAGTTTGAAACTCTGTTTAATGCAGAAACGAAGGCTAAGTTCATTAATCAAATTAAGAACGCCATGGCCGCTCAGATGAATGAGCTTACAATGATCGTTTCTCCGATCCAGCGTAAAGTAGTTGGCTTCTCAAAGCAGCCTACTGATATGATCAGCCACGATCGCTTCTTGGATCTTGCTGACCGATTGGTTGATCAGCATGGATTCGAAATCTCTAATTGGGGAGTCGGTCAAGATGGTAGTGTAACTATCAATGCATTTAATCCGAAAGCCCAGTTCGACATCGGTCTTAACGATGAGGTTTTCACTGCTGGTCTGACGATGAAGAATGGTCCTCTCACTGGTATTGAAGTTGCACCCTATGTAAATCGTATGTGGTGTGCTAATGGTCTTACCACCAATTTCGCACAGGATAACTATCAACTGCAGAACTTGACTCCAGAGGCGATGGAGAACTTCTTCCAACATATGGCTGAATTGCGTCGTAATGGTTTCGTTCCTACCGACTTTGCAAGCACTGTACAGCGAGCAACTAATACTCCTGCATCTCTTTGGGAATTGGAGCGAGGTCACAACATGATTAAGAAGCACGTTGGAGACCGAGCAGATAACTGGATCCCATTGCAAGAAAACCTGCTAGCTTACGGTCAAATTGGTTTCGATCCTAAGAACCTCAACGCTGACCAAAAGAAGAACGCTCGTTCTAACCAATCTATCTGGTCCTTGGTAAATGGTATCACTCACGTAGCAACTCACGCTCCAGAGCAACTTGCCTTCGATATGACTGATGATGATTCAACTCACATGATGATTCAGGCTGGTAATATTCTCGGTTCTAACTGGAACCTTGCTAACGAGATGCCAAGTCCATTCGCTGCTAAGTTGAGCCAAGAAGATCAAGTTGGAGCTCTCCTTAACTAATAAAATCCGTATCTACAAAGGAGTAGATGTTACTATAAATTGGGCCTTCCCTTCGGGGTGGGCCCATTCTTTTTTTAAAAATAATTCACTCCAGATTTTTTTATGTCGTAGAAATTGATTATATTACCTATGTAATTAAACATCAAACAAATCAAACAGATGGAACAAGTAGCTAGACTCGAAATCAACAAATACCGTCGCAAGTATAACGACGTTGTTCTCCGTAAATTGCGCAATGCTGGAATCGAGTATCGAGAAGAAGGCGCCCGCAATCCATTCGCAATCAAAATTATGGTTTCAACTGAACAATTTGAAAAAGCTCGTAAAATTGTTGCGGGAGTATCTTACACTAATCCACGATACTGAAACCAATCTTAAACAAAAGTTATGAAAGAGATCACATTGAACAAAGTAAAGGTAAACGAGGTTTATCAGTTCCAAGTATTAAGCGATGCCGGCGCAGGCAGTGGTTCGCAATCATTCTATACCAAAGTAGGTAAAGTGAAAGAGATCAATGCCGAGTTTGTTCGAGTGTTTAATGGCGTAGGTAAACAAAGCGATAAAATCCGCAACCGACACATTGTCCGAATTTATTCAGGGTACTAAATTAAAAATAATTCACTAAAAGTTTTTCTATGTCAAGAAAAATGATTATATTACCTATGTAATTAAAGCTATAAGCAATATGCAAACAACCATTAAAGACATCACAATCGAATTGGCGGACGACACTATCCTTATCCGCGACGCAAAATCACTTGAATTGCTCCGTGCTAAAGTGTTCAAACCACATGAAGCCGTTGAAAAGTACCATGAGTTGGTAAAAATCTACCGTGAAAAAAATCAAAAATAATTCACTCCAGATTTTTTTATGTCGTAGAAATTGATTATATTTATACTGTAATTAAACATAACACCACAATGATTTACACACTCAAGCAATCTGCATCTAACACTATCACTGCAACCGCAGTAGATACGAACGAATCAATGGTAATCGACAACGCACACAACCGTTACGATGCCGTTTCACGCTATCTTGGAGAGGGCAAACTTCTCTCTATTTCCGATCGAGGTACCTGGTCTGGTCGTAAAGACTATGAAGGTTACTACAACACTAAGGCACCCGCTAAAAAGATGAAGGTTAACCTTACTAGGCTCGACGATCTTAACTTCAGCGACGATCTATTTGTCCCAATGCGAACCAATACGGCAGCTGATACTTTCCTGTCGAATGAAGGTGGTTTTCTTCCTGGTACTAACGTAATGGCGGCTGGAGCTCCTGGTGTCGGTAAGACTACTGTTCTTCTGGAAATGCTGTACAAGGTCCAACAATCTAATCCAGGTAAGAAGGTTCTCTTTATCTCTGCGGAGATGAACCAGCTGGATATGGCCCGCTACCTGAAGCGCTTCCCACATTGGGGCCAACTGCCAATCCTGTTCTTGTCTGACTATTCTGATGGACAGGCAAAAGAGGCAATCGAAGCCACTCTCAACCAGGGCTATGACCTTGTCCTTACTGATTCCTACACAGAGGTAAATGACACTGTAAAAGAGGACACTGGAATGTCGCGTGGTAAAACAGAAAAATGGTTCCTTGACCTGATGACAAGCCACAACAAGGCTAATAATAAGTCAAAGAGCTATACCACTTTCGTTACTATTCTCCAGCTTTCAAAAGGCGGTACCTTCGTTGGTAGTAATAAGCTTAAGCACATGACTACTGCAATGCTCCACTTGGACTGGAAAGGTTCTGAAAATAGCAGCGAACGCTATATGGAATTCTCTAAGAACCGCACTGGTTCAGTTGGTCAAAAGATGTTCTTTAACTTCGACAACGGAGTCCAATTCGACGACATCCGATACAAGCGCGATCTGCTCAACGAGGAGATGATTAAAGAGGAACGCGAGCGGTTGAAGACTGAAGAAGATGCCTTCGACAAGCTGTTCAACAGCCTACCCTCTGAGTCTGACTCGGTTGATTCTCTTGCCGCTGCTGAAATCGCACAACGCGAGGCAGCTGCAATGTCTAGCCTTGGGTCAGAAAACTAATAACCGAGCTGGACGGTAGATTCCAGCACTTTAATTACAGTTGGGAGGACCTTGTGGTGGGGTTCTCCCTTTTTTTGTGTTCCAAGAGTAGTGATAGGGGCAGGAGACCTACGCGTCGTGTGTATGTGTACGCTCTGGTTTAATAGGGCATCCCTGAAAGGCTTAACCCTTTGAACATTGTAAAATACTCATCCCTACGCGCGCGTGTAAGGGGTGGTGTGGGACTTAATACTACGGAAAGTGCTTTTTCTTGAGATTGTGGAGGGGGAGGGGCTTGAGGGGACCCTTCTTGGGCTGGAGGTGTATCCTATATAGAGATATAAAAGGTGGATAGGGACAGGGATGACTGGGAAGGGACAGGGAAAGGGCTAGACTAATAGAAAGGGGACTTGGGAGGGTAGGGGTTCTTATTCTATGTTCTTATTATCCTTATCTAGGTTTTATTATAGATCTATTATAGGATTGTTTATATCTCTATATAGAATTATTTTATTTGGGGTGGGCGGCCGAGGTCGGCGCCGAGCGGTCCCTTTGGCCCTAGTTATACTTTATATAGTGAACGTGTGCTGTGGTACAGAGTCTTCATTTGTAGGTCTGTTAGAACCTTATTGTCCCAGAAATAGAGTTGTGATAGGTCTCCGTCAAAGTGAATACTTCTATTAAGTACTCCATTCGTCGTGGCTGCTCCCTTTCCAAGGGCATTAACGCTACCATATGTAAATTCTTGGTCTAGTACGCCATCTACCCACATTCTAATAGTCTTATTTGTTGCTGAATAGGTCCATCCTACTAGGTGCCATTGGCCATCACCACATCCAGTCTCTCCAACAATATCAAAGTAACCATTCGTTACATCTGATCCTGACATTTGGATTCTTCCTGCGTCGTTTAACATAAACTTAAATGCCTTATCCCTTCCAAAGTCTAGTATACCCCAGTTAATTGAAGAAAAGCTTCCAGTGTGTGGTGCGTCGCAACTTGTCCTGATCCATGCACATGTTGTCATTTCGGAAATTTGGTTTTCGTTTCCATAGGATATACCTTCAATTTGTACAAAGTCTCCTTCATCGCCATTAAAGTTAAAATATGGATAATCATCAGGATCTGTCCCAATCCAAGTTGGTGCAGTTATTCCAACACCAAGGTTTATATTATTTGAAGTACCGTTTAAATTAGTCCATGCTGTTCCGCCGTCAAACGATGAAGGGTCTCCAGCATCAAGGTGCAATGTTGCTCCATCTGAAATTCCACCAACAATAAATATTTTAGGATCGATAAGTGCAGCGTCCAATATGTCGCTTACACTTGTTGTTGGAAGACCTAGAAATCCAGCAAGATAAATTAGTTCAGCATCGTCAGCTGCTACTCTAATATTCTGTCCAGGACCGTAAATAGTATATCCATCAACTGGTGGATTTATTCCATTAACAAATCCAGTTTCAGCAGTTGGTCCACCGCCCTTCTTTTTGTTTCTTACCCCGAAATTACCTCTTTTATTTGATGAATTTTCGGATCCACTTGCATTAAATTTAATAGCTTTAATCAAAACCTTTAGTTTATTTTTAAGTTCTGATTTATATATCAATCATCTAAATGTGGTAACTTTATCCTAATTATAATCCGTATTTAGAACGCTGTGATTGCCATACCTGGTTAACTTCATCATCGGTAATAGTTCTATCCCATACTGCTACCATGCCAATTCCACCACTTTCTACTGGACCAGCATATCCTTGACCAACTCTAATTGGACCAGCTGGTAAAATTGCAGTTGTCGATCTTTCAGTGTAATCTGGTATCCATGCACCTCCATCAATTGACCACCATCCTTGTCGTGCTACTCCATTAAGTTTACCAGTTGTCATTTTGATTCCGACAAGATGCCAACCTGAAGTACCTATTGAATTAGTACGACCGAATCCATATGTGCCTCTCCTACTATACCAACTGAATCCTTCATTTGCTTCCCATGTTACCGCAATTTCATGCTCATATGAATTATACTCAATTCCAGCTTTTTCGAAAATGGTATCCCTTTCTCCTATGTCGGTGCTATTTACCCACATCAATAGTGTCATATCACCGCCCATATCTACCAGTTCGTGTCCAGATTCAGATTGCCAATATGATGCATTATTAAACTCAAATGCTTGTGTACCATAAATATCAAGATGTGGTAGTGTACCATTAATGGCATTAAATTTTATGCCATTTGCTAAGTCGTACCAAGTATTACCTCTAGCATAAGATGCAACGTGTCTAGAATCAAGTAGTAATTGTAAATTTTGTGTTGGGACGTATTCGTATCCTATATTGTCAACATATACATCTGGGTTTTGTTGTGCCCATTTTAAAGCAACTTCAATTGATGTTGTTTCACCTCCTAAATACCCAATTAAATTAATTAGTTCACTATCATTTGAAACTACTTGAACTCCCGGAGATCCACTACTTAAGTAATATACTGCATATCCTCCAGCTGGAACGTCTACTCCGTGAAAAAATCCAGTAGTAGAACTAGGACCTTCACCAAATGTTCTTGGACTAATTACCCAATTTCCTTTTTGTAAATAATTAGGAACTTTTGATTCTGAATATTTAATTCTATTTGCCATATTCTTTAATTAATTTAATGTATATATTGACTAATAGAATATATCCTTATTCTTAGGATCTAACCACGGTGAATTTTCTAATAATTTATTAGGATCCCAATTAATTGAATGATTCAAAGGCACACTGTCAACTAAAATATTTTCAGCATTTCCATCAATTGATTTCCATGTATTTCGATTAACACTCAATGAATAGTCCATATACTTAAAATCACCACCTACAATTTTATCAGTAAATGAAATTCTTGCATTTGGTATACCATACGAATCTGCTGCTATTAGGCCATGTAAACTAGAACTCAATACTTTTTCTACCGAATGTAATTGATCGACAAATTCTTTTTTACCAGCTAATATATCAATTATCTTAAATCCCCTTTGTTTAAGTTTTTCTACACCCGGGTGATTTACATCAATATAGTGTGGAATTAATCCCCATTCATGTGTTTTTTCTATCTTTTCTGGAGTGTATATTTGTGGATACAAGAGGGCAGGGTCTCCATATATTGCAGGGCATTTAATACCATTTTTAATTAATTCATCTCTTGTTTTTGGACCTCTTACTGCATAAATTGAAGCACTTCCAGATCCTCCAATTATTCCAGGCTTAATAACACCAGTGCCCCATACAAAGTCATATGGCTGTACGGCATTCATAACACTTCCTACACTAACTAACTTATTATGTTTATTATCATTAGTTACTTCTAATTTTTTACTCTTTGAAAAATGGGCAATTATATCAGGAGCAATTATATCTCCCCAATTTAATGCCCATTCTCCTGGATTTTTGTAGTAGTAAACTTTCATTATAGAATTCCCGATGCCGAAAATCTTTTTGGAGTTGGTGTACTAATGTCTTCGGATTTGGTTTCTTCGTCAAGCATCGCCTTTAGATTTGGATTAGTATCCCAATATGCTGCATTTAAAATTAAGAATGAATATTCTGGGAAAGGATTAGTCCTATTGACATCTAATAGTTTTGATTTTGCAGCCTCATCTCTTGTTGCATTCCAAATTCTTAAGTAATTTTCATTTCGACGCGGATTAAAATCAGTAGCCCTGTTCCACCATTCAATCTTAGCATCATGGTTTCCAAAAATACCATATGCATCTCCAATTAATAGACATGCAAAATATCCCATGTCATCAATTGATTTTGGTTTTTGTGTAGATAGATATTGGTGCTGTTGGTCAAGAAACATTTCAAAATAGAAAATTGATCTGCGAGCAAACTCGATTTGGTGATGTTTTCCATATGGAAAATTATCAACATCACCTAGACAATCACTATATGATTTTCCAATATACCATAGGTGGTAATCATCTTCTAAAACTTTATTAGTTGGTACTTTATCTCTTTCAAGCTCCAAGGCATCTGTTAAAAATTTCATAGGAGCAAACCAAGTCATTCCATCATTTGTAATGATATGTTTGAATTCGGTAGAAAGATTTACCCTTTGGAATTCTTCTCCAACTTCTGGAAGATGGATAGTTTCATGTCTTTTATCATGCGCAAAAAACCAAGGTCGATCAGCGTTCCACAACCAAGTTCTATAATACATGGTATCTCCAGCGTCTGCTGTAATATTAAAAGCATCAATATTTTTATTTTCAAATACCGACCAATCAAAGCTGTCATCTACTGATAATTGCTCATCTGCATCCATTCTTAAAATCCAATCACATCCATGTTCGGACTTTAAACACTCTTGTAGTGTATGGTCTCTATTCCATCCTGGAAAATTCCAGTTAATTTCGTAAGTAAATCCAGGTATGCCTCTTTCTTGAAAAAAGGTATTGATAATTTCTTTTGTATTATCTGCACCGTTACATTGTATGACATAATAGTCAATATAATCAGCTACAGATTCTAACATTCTAGAAATTGTATTGGCTTCAGCACCAACCATTGCATTTAAGCAAATTTTAATATTATTTGGTTTTTTCATGATTTAATATATTACGTAGTTATTTATAAACACTGCTTTTAGCCCTTCTCGGCGTAGAGTGTTAATTGCGTCTTTTGGACTTTCAACGATTGGCTCACTTGGACCATTGAACGATGTATTTAAAACTACCGGAACTCCAGTAAGTTTGTAAAACTCATTAATTAGTTGATAATATGGATAATTCCATTTTGGACTAACAGATTGGTATCTTGATGTATTGTCAATATGCGTAACTGCAGGAATTTTACTTCTCCAATCCGGTTTAACTTCCGTAGTTACGAGCATATATGGTGAAAATACATCAAGTTCGAATATGTCACCAACATATTCTTCTAGAACTGAAGGAGCAAATGGACGATACCATTCTCTTTTCTTGATTTCAGAATTAATATATTCTTCCATCCAACCTGTTTGAGGATTTGCAATGATCGACCTATTGCCAAGTGCTCTGGGTCCCATTTCACTACCTCCTTGAAACCAACCAATTACCTTATTTGAGGCAACATATTCTGCTGCTAATTTGGCAGCATCTTCAATACTATTTAGTTTTGTATATCTAAGAGGAGTTTCACTATCATTGATTGCTTCTAGAATTTCTTCGTCACTGTATGTTTTTCCAGAATATGGCAACATCCATCCTTCAGATTCTAATTTATTTCCTATCCATGTAGATCCAAACATCGCACATCCTATTGCGATTCCACTATCATCTGAAGGAGGAACAAAATATTGATTTTTGAATAGATCGCTTCGAATAATTAATTCATTAGTGTTGCAATTAAGAAAAGATCCACCAGCAACACAAACATTATCAGATCCTGTAAATTTCTTAGCTAATTTTACAAGATGTAATGAATTTAACTCTTGCTCACGTTGATATAGACCTGCAATATCTGCCTTTGATTGAAAATCTGTTTCATGATTTATGTGTGGCCAGATAGTTTCAATTGGTATATTTAAATCATCTTCAGTGCGCTCACTATAGTGTGGTTGTTTTTCAACCCATTTTTTATCAGCATATGACGCTAAACCCATTAATTTACCAGCAGGCCATGAGTATGAAATAGGATCAAAAATTAGTTGCTTAGCACCTGTTCCATAGAAAAAGCCTATTGAATTAGCATGTCCCTTTCCTTTAAATTCTTCTTGTTCTAAAAATGGAAATTGAACCCATTTTTTATATACTTCGCTCGGAAGGTCTTTTCTATTTTTAAAATGATAAATTGTATATCCTTCTGCCCAATGCCTACCTTCTTCAGGAGACCCAGCATCATTAATGTACCAATCGTGCATTTTATTTGTCTCAGCTAAAACGCTTCCCATTGCGTCGGCAACAACAACAGCAGCATCTTCAAAATCCGATCCACCGAATGTAGAATACGCATGTGCCATATGGTGTGGAACAAACTTGATCTTTTCAAATGGAATACCTAGCACTGAATTAATTTGAGATTCAACTGAATCTTCAACCTCGGTTGTCGTATATGTCACTAAATCAATATCAGAATACTCGATATTTAAATTTTCCATACAGTACCTAATTGATTTAATAGGTATCTGATCAGATATGTCTCGTTTAATCCTAGATAAACGCTCTTCATTAATTGCGATTTCTAATTTATCGCCAACCATAATTGCAGCTCCCCGGTCATGACCATTGGTTATGCCAAGTACTACTGTTTTATTATTCCTCATCTATAATATAATTCAAAATTTGTTCTTCTTTACCATATACCACTCCAAACATATCGTTTTGAAGTCTTCTAGCATGGCCTAAATTCTCATCCCAACAAGTATCTTTTTTGTCAAGTTGAAGTATTCTTTCATGTATTCTTTGGTCATAAGCATCCTTAATCAATCTAGATCTTCGATTAATGTCAGTTGCGTTATTATCTACCGTAGAGTTTCTATTGTTATATTGTAAGTATAACATTTTACGAATATGTGTGAACTTTGTTTCAAGAAAAGTTTTTACAATTAATTCATAATCATCTGCTACTGAAATATTACGATTGTGCCCACCCACTTTAACATAAATATCCTTTCTCCAAATTCTAGCATGATTTGGCATGCCAATATTAAATCTAATAGTTTTTGGATTTATTTCAGGATAACAATGTGTTTGATACATTTCTCCATCTGCTTTAACCCAATCATGTCCACTGTATCCCCAGTTAAACATATTTTCTGGATGAGCATACCATTCTCTATATGGTAGTGATAGCCCATAGGACCTCATTTTACCATCTTCATATAACTCACAAACATCAGTATATATGAATCCAGAGTCTGGGTGTTTTTTAGTAGCAGTCACACAATCTTCAAAAAGCGTTGAAATTGCCTTGTCATCATGGTCAAGTTCAAATAACCAATTTCCATTAGCAAGACTTGCTGCCCTATGTTTTACTTCGCCTACATTACCTCCACTGATTGGTGTTAATCGATATACTTTTACTCTATTATCTCTATTTGCAATTTCATTTGCAATTCTCCAAGTATTACTGTGTCCGCTTGGAGAATCATCTACGATAATCCATTCCCAATTTGGATAAGTTTGGTTTTTTAGACCTTCATACGCTCGATAAAGTCGGTCTTCAGTTTTATACGCTCCAGTAAAAGCACTAAAAAATGGTAAATCTTTACGATAATACACATCATCATTAATATTACAGGATTTAGTAGTTGATTGGCAAACTATATCATTTGCCAGTATGTTACTAGGTGGTTCCTGTTGATATGTATATAATAGGTTATTGATTATTGTATCTTCCTTTTGGAAGAGTGACCTAAGTGATTTCTGTGTTTCATCTCCGATTGTAATAATTACTCCAGGATTGAATTTAGCGATATGAGATCTTACATCCCATTCTGTTGAAAATTCAAGCCGGTATACATTGACACCCTCTTGTAAATTTTCTTCAAAATAAACATCAGATTCCAGTCTTTCAAATCCAGAGGGCTTAGTGCCATATATAATTGCCGTCGGTAGAGACGTTTTAATCATACAAAAATCGTTTAGAGATTATATGTATCGATTTTAATTTGTTTATGGCACGTAATCGGTTGTTTGCTGTGCGATTGTTCCATTTGCTCCCGTAATATATTGAACAATAGGTGATAAAGCATTCGGATATAATGTCAAATTATCGAATGAATCATCATACCAATTTGGATAATCTGAAAAGTCTAAATACAACGATCCATTAGGATTTGGTATATAGGTCCCAGGAGAACCATTAGCATATATGAAATTAATTTCGTTAGATCCCCAAAGACCGCTAAAGGTTCCATTATCAAAAATAAATTTATCGAGTTTATGTGAAGAGCTATAAATAGATCCTGTCGATACTCCGTGTTCTAAGTTGTAGTCAATTGCACCTATATATGCATATGGATTACTTCCAGTAGGCCAAACTCCTCCCTGTCCTCCCCAAATAAATCCTGATAAATCTACAGTTCCTTGTGGATCGTTAGCAATACTTCCAACAGGGCCATATGCTTCTTCTGTTAACATTCCTTGCATTTCTACACCGTTCCAATATATTTTCAATCTTCCAGCGGCACCAATTGTTTGATTTCCTATAGTTCCATCGTATGTTAGAATTATATTTACATAATCGGCAACAGTGGCCGCTGAAAATGACTTTCCATTAGGATTAGAAGGCAGCACAGATGCTCCTCCAGGAACAGGTACTATATGCTGTTCTTGTCTTAAATAGAGCTGAGACTCTTCACCATTATACTCATATTGATGAAGCTGAACAAAAAAACTATCGTCACCTGTTTCAAAATCATATCCAAAATAAAAATGATGCCTTTCGGGTACTCCTCCTCCATTATATGGTGAAAAATGTTGAAAAAAAGTAACTGGCCAAGTTTGTGCGGCAAGCCATTCTGGTTTTATCCAAAATGACATATTTAAATACTGGCTGTTGTCTAGCCTCAGATTATTATTAAATGAAATCATTCTAAGTCCTCCATAGACATCTGTTGCAGTTGGATTAAAAGGAGTTAACCCCTCAAACGATGCACCAAACTCTGGATTAGAAAAGGTCCTATTAAATACCGTTATCATGGCTGAATATCTTTAAGTTTTATAGTCACTGTGTATCCGTATGGTTTAGATCCATTATTTCCAGGTATACCACCAGTATCAGTACAATTTACATTAATTGTTGTTCCGGAATTAACTTGGATTGTTGACCCGCTTGAAACAGTATGTGTGTATATTCTTTGCGCGGCCAAATGAACCCATGTAATTAATGTGCCCACCGTACCACTATTTGCTCTAACTTGAATTTCAAAATTCGAATCGTTGTCTGATTGACCATCTCCAAATGAAGCAACTATTTCATGTATATAATAACCATTAAGCCCTGTAGGAATGACAACAAAAGCGTCTCTCCATTCATTTGTAGTTAAATATGCCTCTATATTCACAGAATGTGGAATTGAATTGATTGCAATATGATCGGTTGTAACGCTAATTCCCGATGTTCCACTGGTTCCACTGGTTCCAGAAGATCCTAGCTGCTGATAACACACTGAGTATTCAGTGTTCGAACTAAAGCTACCGTTATAGTAGGTTACAGAAACATCAAATGTAACAGTAGTTGCTGCTAAGAAGGCCGGCGCTGAAGTTATTTCAAACATAGCAACATGCCCGTTTCCAGTTAGGTTAGAAAATTGGATAATACCTCCAATCTCCAGCTGATTTGCCCAAGAGGCTATAGAATCACCGTCAAGAGTATTTAAACTCATTGTGATTGAAGTAATTAATGTTGGCGACGCAGTGTAGGTACCTGATGAATTCAATAATCTTATAATACCATCATTTGAGCTAGGAAGAAGAGTTGGATGTGGTTTAAGTTCACTAACACATCCTGCAGGGATTACTGATACTCCACTAGTTCCTGAGGTTCCGCTAGTTCCACTTGTTCCACTAACTCCACTGGTTCCGCTTGTTCCATTTTCACCATTTAATCTTGTAATAGACGTACAGATGGTATATGTTTGGCCATCAATTATAGTATTACCGCCTGCACCAATTGTTTGGACAAATGTAACACTATATTGTGAAGCTGGTACACCATTCACAGTTATGATTCCAGCTGAATTAACATTGTATTGGTATTGTGATTGTCCTGCCTGTATGACTATTGTTACAGTCTGACCAAGATTTATTGCACTTGAAATACTTGTGTGCCATGCACCTGAAATAAAATATGGTATATTTAATTCTTTTACATCCGGGGCAGTTGATGTAAGCGTTCCATTAACATCTTTAGTTTCAAATTGATTAGAAGTTGTAATTCCAGAAAGCTCGAATTCAGCCTGTATACAACTTTCTTGTAGTCCGTCTTGTCCATCAAGACCATTGACTCCGCTTGTTCCGCTAGTTCCTGAAGTTCCATCATTACCATTAACTCCGCTTGTTCCGCTAGTTCCTGAAGTTCCATCGTTACCATTAACTCCTGAAGTTCCACTTGTTCCTGAAGTTCCATCGTTACCATTAACTCCTGAAGTTCCACTTGTTCCTGAAGTTCCATCGTTACCATTGACTCCGCTTGTTCCACTTGTTCCTGAAGTTCCATCGTTACCATTAA
>Ga0181607_10000469_pt1 | contig 34820 bp, 32 predicted proteins | sample 041ome_9_FD_132420 | JGI IMG/M metagenome (GOLD analysis project Ga0181607, IMG submission 132420) | Coastal salt marsh microbial communities from the Groves Creek Marsh, Skidaway Island, Georgia - 041413US metaG (megahit assembly) | ecosystem: Environmental > Aquatic > Marine > Intertidal zone...
CTTGAGCAGGATGAGCTGTCGAATCCCCACTTTCGACGTGGTGGCCTCACTGGTGTCCGTATCGGTCTTTCTCAGCCCGGCATAGAAACTGGTCCAGCCTTGAGCATAATCGGCATCAGGAATTCGATAGAAACCCCCTATTTCGGCCTCCCGCTCCGCCAGTGCCAGCGCTCCCTCAATGCGGTGACCACTCTGATTAAACCGCTTGTTGGTATAGCTGATGGAGGCTTTCGCACCCAGGTCCGTTGAATAGCCCAAACCTAGCCGGGTCTCAGCGGCCTTGATAGGCGTCAGATTCACCACCACCGGCACCTGACGGTCGATCGCGGCATCGACCTCGGCATCGATGCTGACGTCGTTGAAATAGTCGCTGCTCAGCAATGCCTGATAGAATTCACCCAGCAGCTGCGCATCATAGGGATCACCCACCTTAAATGGCAGATAGCGGTTCAGGATCCTGTCCTTCAAGTCAGCACCCAAATATCTGACCTCGCCAAGGCTATAACGCTCACCAAGCCGCCATTCCAGCTCAATATCAGCCACCCGTTGCGCCGGCTCAATAGTCACCTGGCGGGTTGCTAGAAAGGCCTCAAAAAAACCCTTCTCAGCGGCGACCTGCTCCAGTTTAGACTTGAAGTTTTCATATCGCTGGTGATCGAACTGCTCTCCAGGCGTGATACCCAGTCGGGGTATTGCGCTGAAAAATTCGTTTTTCGGAATAATGCTGAACCGAGTTTCGCGAATAACCACGGGCAAGCCCGGATCAACCTGAATAGTCACCTGCCAGCAGGCGCTTTGAGCTTCACCCCATTCAAGCTTGCTGTTGATCAGTGGTGTATAAAAACCAAAGGACTCCAGTGCATCACGCACTTCGGCCTCGACCCGCGAAAACTGGTAGCTCAGGCTTCGAGTATGCAGATCACAGGGTTGCGTCCAGAGGCTCAGCTGCGCTTCGACGGCAGCCGTCATTTCGGCATTCAGTCCCGTGATCACCACTTCGGCATGCGTCGGCAGGATAGCTGAAAATCCTAGAAGCGCGATCGCCCATCCTTGGCGATTCATCCTGATGCCCGCTAAAGGTGCTCAACCAGACAAATTTCGTACTCAATGGTACCGCTGGGCGCTTGCACCAGCGCGACGTCGCCCACTTGTTTGCCAACCAAAGCTCTGGCAATCGGCGAATATACGGAAATTTTTGAGATCTTCAGGTCTGCTTCATCGTCACCCACGATTTGGTAGACGATTTTTTCATCTGTATCAAGGTTCAGAAGGTGTACTGTCGTGCCAAATATTACTCGGCCCGTGCACTCGATCAGCGTCACGTCAATAACATGGGCATGATTCAACTTACCCTCAATATCTGCGATTCGCCCCTCGATAAAACCCTGTTCCTCTTTGGCGTACTGATATTCAGCATTTTCGCGAAGATCGCCTTGCGCCCTGGCAGTTGCGATTTCTTTGATAATTCTCGGTCGTTCGATTTGCTTGAGGCGATCCACCTCAATCCGCAGCGTCTTTTCGCCCGCGGCTGTCATGGGAACCTTGTCCATAGATTCTGTCCGGTAGTTTTCAAAAATTGGGAGACGACAATGCCTAGTGTTGAAAAGTTCGACTGGGATGTCCAGTAGGGATCACAAAAATCTTCGCGGGCGGGTGCTATGCCCGCCGAAAAGCCTTGTTACTAAGGTCGCACATTAGCTCAGCAAGCGCTTGTGCAAATCCTGAAGACGATGCACCGAAATCTGGTTACCGTGCCGCACCGCATCGATACAGGCCCTGGCACCCGCCATGGTTGTTGCATTATAGACCTTTTGTTGCAGGGCAGTTCGCCGAATAGCGTAGGAGTCTGCAATCGCCTGCTTACCTTCCGTGGTATTTACGATGAAGTTCACCTCAGAATTTTTCAGCATGTCGACCACATGGGGCCGACCTTCCTGAACTTTATTGACGATATCCACATGCACCCCGGCCTCGCGCAAGACTGACGCGGTTCCACGCGTCGCAACCAGCGTAAAGCCAAGATCCAGCAGGTCTCTGGCCACTTGCACCAGGTCAGGTTTATCAGCGTCTCGAACACTCAAAAACGCCCGCCCTATGGTCGGGATACGTTCTCCAGATGCGAGCTGAGCTTTACGGTATGCCTCACCAAAAGTTTCGGCAACGCCCATAACCTCTCCCGTTGACTTCATTTCCGGGCCGAGAATTGGATCCACGCCGGGGAACTTGCCAAATGGGAATACCGCCTCTTTGACACTGAAAAAATCGGGAACTATCTCTTGAGTAAAACCTTGCGCTTCGAGGCTGGTACCGGCCATGCAACGGGCGGCGACCTTGGCCAGAGAAACGCCGATGCATTTCGACACGAATGGCACTGTTCGTGAGGCTCGCGGGTTGACCTCAAGAATATAGATATCACCGTTTTGAATCGCAAACTGGACATTCATCAAACCGATCACGCCGAGCTCAAGGGCCATCTGCACGACTTGTTTGCGCATCTCATCAAGCGCAACATCACTCAAACTGTAGGGCGGCAGGGAACACGCCGAGTCTCCGGAGTGAACACCAGCTTGCTCAATGTGCTGCATGACAGCACCTATCACCACTTGCTTACCGTCAGACACTGCATCCACGTCTATCTCGATTGCTCGATCAAGGAATCGATCTAACAAGACAGGTGAACGACTGGACAGTTGCACTGCCTCGCGTAAATACCGCGTCAGCTCTTCTTCGTCGTAAACGATTTCCATCGCTCGTCCACCCAAAACATAGGATGGCCTGACAACCAGCGGAAAGCCTATTTTTCGCGCTGCGGTGATACCTTCCTTCAAGGTCTTAACTGTCTTATTCGGCGGCTGGCGCAGACCTAGCTTAGCGATCATAGTCTGAAATCTTTCTCGATCCTCAGCCATGTCGATCGCATCAGGGCTGGTGCCGATAATAGGTACGCCTGCATTCATCAATGCTTCAGCAAGTTTCAACGGTGTCTGTCCACCAAATTGGACTATGACGCCCTTGGGCTTCTCGACTTCGACAATTGCGAGCACATCCTCAAGGGTCAGGGGCTCGAAGTACAGGCGGTCTGCCGTGTCAAAATCTGTTGACACCGTCTCCGGATTACAATTGACCATGATGGTTTCATAGCCGTCTTCGCGCATGGCGAGAACAGCATGAACGCAACAATAGTCAAACTCGATGCCTTGACCAATCCGATTAGGGCCGCCACCAAGGACCATAATTTTGTCGCGACCCGTTGGCCTTGCCTCACACTCAGACTCATAGGTCGAGTACATGTAGGCGGTAGCGGACGCGAATTCCGCAGCACAGGTATCGACTCGCCGGTAGACAGGCTTCACACCCAGCACCTTTCGATGGGCACGGACAGCGTCTTCATCCACGGCGAGTAATTCGGCGAGGCGTGCGTCGGCAAATCCGCGCTGTTTCAGATCAAACATCCAATCTCGGTCAATGGCCGAAAGGGCCACCCCAGCAAGGTTTTGTTCTCGACGAATCAGGTCTTCAATCTGGACCAGAAACCAAGGGTCGATACCGGTCAACTGATGAATTTCTTCCATCCCAAAACCTAGCCGGATCGCATCTGCCAGGTAGCGAATACGTTCGGCACCCGCAACTTGTAGTTCTCGTCGAATTCGTGTTTTCCAGTCCCTTGACGAATTGTCCATAATCGGCGAAAGACCATTGATGTCGACCTCAAGGCCGCGCAGGGCTTTCTGTAGAGATTCCTGAAAGGTTCGGCCGATAGCCATCACTTCGCCCACTGATTTCATCTGTGTAGTCAGAAAGTTTTCCGCTTGGGGAAATTTCTCAAACGTAAAACGTGGGATTTTGGTCACAACGTAATCGAGGGAAGGCTCAAAGGAAATTGGCGTTGCACCGCCGGTGATCTCATTCGAGAGCTCGTCCAGGGTATAGCCTATCGCCAGCTTCGCCGCCACTCTGGCAATGGGGAAGCCCGTCGCCTTGGAAGCCAGTGCTGAGGAACGAGAGACCCGTGGGTTCATTTCAATAATGACCATCCTGCCCGTGGCCGGATCAATGCCGAACTGCACGTTCGAACCACCGGTTTCTACCCCTATGACGCGCAGCACCGCTATCGCGGCGTTGCGCATAATCTGGTATTCCTTATCAGTCAGCGTCTGAGCCGGCGCCACCGTAATCGAGTCGCCGGTATGGATACCCATGGGATCAAAGTTTTCAATTGCACAAACGATGATGCAGTTGTCGTTTTTATCACGTACCACCTCCATCTCGTACTCTTTCCAACCCAGCAGAGATTCATCGATCAGCAGCTCATTGGTCGGCGACAGATCGAGTCCACGGGTGCAGATTTCAATAAAATCGTCTTGATTGTAAGCGATACCGCCACCCGAGCCACCCATGGTAAAAGAGGGCCTGATCACGCACGGATAGCCAAGCCTAACCTGCACCTGTTTAGCCTCTTCAAGAGAGTGGGCAAAGGCCGATACAGGGGTCGAAAGACCAATCGACTTCATCGCCACATCGAATTTCTGACGGTCTTCAGCCATATCAATCGCATCGCGACTTGCGCCGATCATTTCCACATTAAACCGCTCAAGCACGCCCTCGCGGGCCAGGTCCAAGGCACAGTTCAATGCCGTTTGCCCACCCATCGTCGGCAATAAGGCATCAGGGCGCTCTATTTCAATAATGTTCGCCAACACTTCCCAGGTGATGGGTTCAATGTAGGTTGAGTCAGCCATCGCCGGATCGGTCATTATCGTCGCCGGATTCGAGTTCACCAGAATGACTCGATAGCCTTCCTCACGAAGCGCCTTACAGGCTTGCGCACCTGAGTAATCAAACTCACAGGCTTGACCGATAATAATCGGGCCAGCGCCGATGATCAGAATACTGTTTATGTCAGTTCTTTTAGGCATGAGATTTTCTAGTAGCCATGTATTGTTCGATTAGATCGATAAAATGGTCAAACAAAGGGGCAGCGTCATGGGGCCCCGGGCTTGCTTCAGGGTGACCCTGGAACCCAAACGCGGGGCGATCAAGAAGCTCAATACCCTGAAGAGAATTATCAAATAAGGACCTGTGACTAACGCTGACGCCTTTCGGCAGGGTCGCATCATCAATACAAAATCCATGATTTTGACTAGATATAAGGACGACGCCGGTATGCAGGTCTTTCACCGGGTGGTTCGCGCCATGATGACCATGGTTCATCTTGATGGTTTTCATACCGGCGGCTATACCAAGTAACTGCAGCCCAAGGCAGATACCAAAGATGGGGATTCGTGACTCTAGCAGGGTCTGAATCGCTGCAATGGCATAGTCACAGGGCTCCGGATCACCTGGGCCATTGGACAGAAACACACCATCAGGCTGCATTGCCAAGACCTCATCTGCCGATGTCTTGGCAGGTACCACAATCAAATCGCAACCCCGATCGGCCAACATTCTTAAAATATTGCGCTTGACGCCGAAGTCGTAGGCTACGACCTTGTATTTAAATTCCGTCACGGTCGAATAACCGGTATTGAGCGACCAGCTACCCTCACGCCAGATGTAACTTGACGGAGTCGTCACAACTTGCGCCAGGTCCAGCCCGGCCAAACCGCTGAATGCTTGGGCTGACTTAATCGCACCCTGGATATCGTCATCGGTCAGATTTGCCCCCGCAATAATGCAGCCTTTCTGAGCGCCTTCATCTCGTAGGATACGGGTCAACATCCGTGTATCTATGCCGGCAATAGCCACCACTTGATGCTTAATCAGATAGTCTTGAAGAGTACCTTGCTGACGCCAGTTGCTGACAGCCAGAGGAAGATCACGAATCACCAGACCCGCAGCCCAGGTAGCGTCAGACTCTTCATCCTCATCATTGACCCCCGTGTTGCCAATATGCGGATGCGTCAAAGTGATGATCTGGCGGGCATAGGAGGGGTCGGTCAGAATTTCCTGGTAACCCGTCATGGACGTGTTGAAAACCACTTCGCCGACAGATTGACCGTCTATTCCAATAGCTACACCCTCGAACAAGACGCCGTTCTCAAGTGCAAGTACCGCTCTACTGGTCAACTATCAGCCTCCAATGGTTCGCAATTGTTGGTCAATGGTCGAAAAAAAGCGAGAGGGAATTGCTTCCATCTCGCTTGTATTTTACTCCGACCGGAAAACCGTATTGGCGCAAGATTCTATGTGAATTGCGCAAACGATTCCAGATAATTTCACATTTTAATCCGACTTCTGACCACGTAATCCCAACACATCCTGCATATCAAAGACACCAGCGCCCTTATCGGCGAGCCAACGAGCAGCTCGCACTGCACCTTCGGCGAAGTTTGAACGACTATGTGCCCTGTGAGTGATTTCTAGGCGCTCACCGGCACCAGCAAATATCACGGTGTGTTCGCCAACAATATCGCCGCCGCGAACGGTACTGAAACCGATAGTCTGTCGATGCCGTTCGCCGGTGATACCCTCACGACCATAGCTCGCTACCTCACTGAGGTCTCGGCCGAGACGATTGGCGATGACTTCACCCATGCGTATGGCTGTCCCTGAGGGCGCATCAACTTTATGGCGATGATGGGCCTCGATAATTTCAATATCGACATCGTCTCCAAAAATGCCAGCAGCCATTTCAAGTAGCTTAAATGTGGCATTGACCCCGACACTGTAGTTTGGCGCGGCGACCACGGCGACCTGCATCGCCAATGCCTGCATTTGAGCCTGCTGCAGCTCATTCAGGCCAGTGGTACCTATGACCATGCGTTTGCCATGGGCGGCGCACACCTTTAGATTCGCCAACGTGGCTGCTGGAACAGTGAAGTCAATCAATACATCGAAGTGCGGGGCAACCGCCGCCAGATCCTCGACCACCGGCACCCCTATTCGCCCCAAACCGGCCATCTCACCGGCATCTGAGCCGATCGAAGGGTGTCCTGGTTGCTCCACAGCGGCGCTGAGAGTCACTCCCTGAGTCTCGAGAATGGCTTGTATCAGCGTTTTACCCATCCGCCCAGCGGCACCGGTGACGGCAATATTTATCATGTTTTTAAATCCGGCTTGTTGCGTTCAAGCGCCGTTCCAGCGCTTAAGTCAAGGAGTCGATAAACTGCTTAACACCCTCGAACCAGGTCGAACGCTTGGGCGACTGTTTGGCATTGGACTCGCTGTCAAACTCTCGTAATAGTTCTTTCTGTTTTTTACTCAGCTTGACTGGGGTTTCTACCACAACCCGGCAATACAAGTCACCGATACCACCGCCTCTGACTTGCGTGACATTAACACCCTTGCCACGCAGTCGGAACATTTTACCGGTTTGCGTTTCCTCAGGTATTTTCAGGCTCACACGGCCATCAAGGGTCGGCACCTCAAGATCACCACCCAACGCAGCATCAACAAAACTAATGGGCACTTCGCAATACAGATTCTCACCTTCGCGAGTGAAAATCGGATGCGCACGAACATTGACTTGGACATACAGATCGCCCGCTGGCCCACCGTTTGCGCCTGCCTCGCCCTGGCCTGCCAGGCGAATGCGGTCGCCGGTGTCAACCCCAGGAGGGACCTTGACTGACAGCGTTTTTTGCTCCTCGATGCGGCCTTGGCCGCGACACTTTTGGCAGGGATCTGTAATCATCTTGCCGGCACCGCGACATCGAGGACAAGTCTGCTGAATCGAGAAAAAACCCTGCCTTGCTGTGACCTGACCCATCCCCGCACACTGCACGCAATCTACGGCACTGGTACCTTTTTTCGCACCAGAGCCTAAGCATTCGTGGCACTCCACGAGCGTCGGAATCTTAATCTTTGGATTGGTTCCGCGAACCGCTTCCTCAAGATCCAGGTCAAGAATGTATTTTAAGTCAGAACCACGTTGGACTTGGCTCCGACCGCGACCGCCGCCGCTGAAGATATCGCCAAATACGTCTTCAAAAATTGAGCTGAAGCCACCGCCACCAAACCCGGCACCCTGACCCTCCAGCCCGGCATGCCCAAACTGATCGTAGGCGCCGCGTTTTTGACTGTCCATCAGAACCTCGGCGGCTTCGCTGGCCTCCTTGAACTTGTCTTCGGCCGCCGCGTCATCAGGATTACGGTCAGGATGATATTTCATCGCCATACGCCGATAGGCCTTCTTTATTTCTTGCTCCGAAGCATCACGAGCAACGCCCAGCACTTCGTAATAATCTCTCTTAGTCGCCATATTACGCTTCAATTCTTCTGATACGCGAACGCAGAATCCCGGTTATAGCCTGGATTCTGCGCTGTAGTTCATCGCCTATGTCGGTTTAATTCAGTAGCCAACATGCCCCTCTTCACGGTCGTCCGACAGAACGAGCGGATTAGGGAGATGTTACTTCCCGTCGTCTTTCACTTCTTCAAACTCGGCATCTACCGCGTCAGGATCTACCTTACTAGCACCTTTCGCATCACCAGCACCGCCAGCAGATTGCGTTTGCTCGGCGCTCATACGCTGAGCCAGCGCTGAAGACGCCTCGGTCAACTTCGCCGTCTTGGCCTGGATGTCGTCCTTATCAGTCCCTTTCAGAGCCGTCTCAAGTTCAGCAATGGCCGTTTCAATGGCGGCTTTTTCGTTTTCTGGCACCTTATCGCCAGCTTCCTCGACCATCTTGCGCGTCGCATGCACTAAGCCATCGGCCTGGTTTCGTACTGTCACCAACTCCTCAAACCGGCGGTCATCCTCGGCATGGGATTCAGCATCCCGCACCATTTGCTCGACTTCCTCGTCGCTCAAACCCGATGAGGCCTTGATCACAATAGACTGCTCTTTACCCGTTGCCTTGTCTTTTGCCGACACATTCAATATGCCGTTTGCGTCAAGATCAAAACTCACCTCGATTTGCGGCGTGCCTCGCGGCGATCGGGGAATGTCTGTCAAATCAAATTGCCCTAACGACTTGTTATGTGATGCTTGCTTGCGCTCGCCTTGCAGGACATGAATCGTCACAGCTGGCTGGTTGTCTTCTGCCGTGGAAAACACCTGACTCTTTTTAGTCGGAATCGTGGTGTTCTTCTCGATCAGGGTACTCATCACACCGCCCATCGTCTCAATACCTAAGGACAGCGGCGTCACATCGAGCAGCAGTACGTCTTTGACATCACCGGAAAGCACAGCTGCCTGAATTGCTGCGCCCATGGCGACAGCCTCGTCTGGGTTAACGTCTTTGCGCGCTTCCTTGCCAAAAAACTCTTTGACTTTACGTTGCACCATCGGCATCCGGGTCTGGCCACCGACCAGGATGATATCGTTGATCTCTGAGACACCCAGGCCAGCATCCTTCAGCGCGGTGCGCAGCGGCTCAATGGTCCGGTTTACCAGTTCCTCAACCAGAGACTCCAGTTTCGCCTGAGTCACCTTGATGACCAAGTGCTTCGGCCCAGTCGCATCTGCTGTAATATAGGGCAGATTCACTTCTGTTTGCTGACTGCTGGAGAGTTCTATTTTTGCTTTCTCAGCGGCTTCCTTCAAACGCTGCAGGGCTAGCGGATCGTTATGCAGATCCATGCCGTGCTGCTTTTTAAATTCATCGGCAAGATAATCAATCAGGCGTAAATCAAAGTCTTCACCACCGAGGAAAGTATCACCATTGGTAGACAGGACCTCGAATTGCTTTTCGCCGTCGACATCAGCAATCTCGATAATTGAAATATCAAAGGTTCCACCGCCCAGGTCATATACGGCGATGGTTGAATCACCCACTGACTTGTCCAAGCCGTAGGCAAGCGCTGCAGCCGTAGGCTCGTTGATAATGCGCTTGACCTCGAGGCCCGCTATTCGGCCGGCATCTTTGGTCGCTTGACGCTGAGAGTCATTAAAGTAAGCCGGCACCGTGATCACCGCCTCGGTGACAGACTCCCCCAGATAATCCTCAGCGGTTTTCTTCATCTTTTTCAGTACTTGCGCGGATATCTGCGGTGGGGCCATCTTTTGGCCGTTCACCTCAACCCACGCATCACCGTTATCGGCCTTCGCAATTTTGTAGGGCACCATCTTAATGTCCCTCTGTACGACACTATCGTCGAACTGACGACCAATCAGACGCTTGACCGCAAACAGCGTGTTGTGAGGGTTAGTTACCGCTTGGCGCTTGGCAGACTGGCCGACCAGCACTTCGTCGTCACCGGCATAACCCACCACTGATGGCGTCGTTCGATCACCCTCAGCATTTTCAATGATTTTGGCGCGATTGCCTTCCATGACAGCAACGCATGAATTGGTGGTCCCAAGATCTATGCCGATTATTTTTCCCATGATACTTCTCCGCTGAACAACCTGTTTGGCTGCAGGTTGGTATTAACCAAAGTTGATCTAATGTGTTTTGTGATTTCATTTTGCCTGCCTGCGCCAACCTTCGAAGGCTGATTCGCAAGCTAATTCATTACTTGAAGGCCTATATTGGCCTCGAAAAAATTTATTCAAGGCCTATTATTGGGATTCTAATGCTTCTCATTTCTGCCTAGCTGGCAGTCGGTGACGAGTTTTTTGCAACCATCACCATCGCTGGTCGCACCAACCTGCCGTTCAATTGATAGCCTTTCTGTACGACTGCGATCACGGAGTTGGGCTCCACTTCAGGACTTTCAACCATCGAAATGGCTTGATGTAAATTTGGATCGAATGGCTCTCCATGCGGGTCTATGACAGCCACACCTTCTTTCAGCATGACGTCGAGAAACAATCGCTGGCACAATCCCATGCCTTCTATGATCGCCAGGGTCGCCTCGCTGTCGGCGTCGGACTGTTCCGCAGACTCGATCGCCTTCTCGAGGCTATCAACAACCGGTAACAGATTCTGCACCAGCTTTTCGACCCCATACTTGACCGCGTGCTCAACTTCCCGTTCTGTACGCCGACGAAGATTTTGCATCTCAGCCTCGGCGCGCAAGGTGGCATCCCTGAATCTTTCTGCTTCCTCTAATGCTGCATATGCCTTGGCACGCAACTCCTGGGGTGACATAGTGTCGATATTGTCTGCCGAAGGTTCGAGGATTTCAGCGTCGCCCTCAGCCTCGGGCGGGGTGACAATCAGCTCGTCCTGCCGCGCCTGGTCATCAGACTGTGTCGATTGTTGTTCTTCGGAATTTGCCATGCACCCTGACTCCAGATCAGTAATTTTGAAGTCCCGCAGATATGGGGCTGACACCGACAAGATTCAAGGGTATCGGTCGCGAGAATGATCTTCGACCCTGCGGGGTCGATTGGATGGTGTGATTCAGTGGCGCGGTATTGATGAACCAAGGACGGTACTGAGCAGTCTGGCAGTCGCGTCAACTACCGGGATTACACGGTTGTAAGCCATTCTAGTGGGTCCGACGACCCCTAAAACTCCAACCAACTGACCATCTACTCGATAGGGCGAAATCACCAGACTGCACTCATCAAGCAACTCATAGCCAGATTCTTCTCCGATAAACAGCTGCACTCCTTCACCTGCCAGACAACGATCCAGCAAATGCAGAATATCGCCTTTCAGCGAGAACGCCTTAAACAGGCCGCGCATATCATCACGGGCCTTATCCGGGGATATTTCAACGAGGTTTTCCTGACCTGCCAGAACGTAGCCCCCAGACTCTTCTTGCTCAAAGGCCTTCTCAGCGACCTCAAGCGTCGCCTTCATGAGACTGTTGAGGTTTTCTTGATCAGACTTCATCGCAGAGATCAGTTGCTCTCGAATTTGGCGTAAAGAGCGTCCTGAGAAGGAGTGGTTAATATAGTTAGACGCCTCCTTGAGCTGGATCTCAGTATAGGCTACATCAGTATAAATCACTCGATTCTGGACCTCGTGATCGGCCAGAACCAGAATCACCAGCACCCGCCTCTCACTGAGACCAAGAAACTCCACATGTCGCAGGGTGACTTGCTCGCGACGGGGGATAGTTACCAGGCCGGCCATGCGGGTGATATCTGACAAGATACTGGACGTGGATTGTACCAATTGCTGCGTCGACCAATCTGGGTCTAACTGGCGTCGCATCTGCTGTAAATCCTGAACACCTAAAGGCGCCATTTCCAACAGACTGTCGACAAAAAAACGATATCCCATCGCCGTCGGCACACGCCCAGCCGATGTGTGCGGAGAGGTGATATACCCCTTGTCTTCGAGATCCGCCATAATATTGCGGACCGTTGCAGAACTAACCGCAACTCGAGTGTGTGCCGCCAGGGTTTTTGAACCTACCGGCTGACCATCGGCAATGTAGCGCTCTACAAGCGCTTTTAACACCCACTGGGCTTTTTCACTGATCTCGGACTTGCCTACCATGGACTCTGCTGGCCAACACCTACCTATAACGACTTATCAATATAACCACCTGAAGAAGACCACATCAATACAGAGCGCCAAATTCAGCGTAAAATTTGTCAGCGCTGACTTGCGGACTCGACAGAGGCTGGCGTTTAATTAACAGGCTATCCATCAGGTAATGTCATGCTCACCCATCTGACCGTTCAAAATTTCGCACTGGTTGATTATCTCGAACTGGCATTCGAGCCAGGCATGACAGTTGTGACTGGCGAAACTGGTGCTGGCAAGTCAATTATTCTGGATGCCCTGGGCCTCACACTGGGCGACCGGGCAGACCTCCATTTGATTGCCGATGCGGCTAACCGCGCCGAGATTCACGCCACCTTTGATATCAGCGACAACCTTAGCGTGCAAGCCTGGCTGACGGAACGTGAACTGCCAAGTGACACAGACGGAGAATGTATTCTTCGGCGCACGCTGAGCGCAGATGGGCGCTCGCGAGGCTTTATTAACGGCGCGCCCAGTACCGTGGCAGACCTGAAAACCCTGGGCGAGATGCTCATCGACATCCACTCTCAGCATGAACACCAGTCGTTACTTAAAAGGGACAACCATCGTCGCATGCTAGATGAGTTTGGCGATGTCCTGCCGCTCGCGGATCGGGTTCAAGACCTGTGGGGGCAGTTTCACCAGGCCCGCCGAAGACTCGAATCCTTAAAGTCGAATAATGCCGAGCAAGCCGCTAGAGTTCAGTTGCTAGCTTACCAAGCTGAAGAGCTGGAACAGCTGGCAATAGCGCCGGAAGAACACCTCAGCCTTGAACAAGAGCAACGCCAACTCAGCCAGGTTGACGAGATTCTGCGCAAGTGCGGTATGGTTCTGGCGCTCTGCGGCGACAGTGAAGAGGGCAATATATTGAACCAGCTATCTCACGCCCTGCACTCACTTCAGGACATCAAACTCGACGCCCTCAAGCCCGTGACTGAATTGTTTTTGAGTAGCAAGATACAGCTGGAGGAAGCCGTCTTTGACCTGCAGCGCTTTGCTGACAATATTGAAGCGGATCCTCAGCGGTTGGCGGATGTGGAAGCCCGCCTGACGAGCATTTACGATCTGGCACGCAAACATCGTATTAAACCCGCCGACATTCCAGCCCTGACCCTGGCGATTCAGGCGGAACTTAGAAGCCTGGATAATGTCGACGTTGAGATTGACCAGCTCACCGCCAGCAGCCAGGCATTATCGACGAGCTATCTTGAGCTGGCCCAGCGTCTCAGCCAGGCTCGCAGTCAGGCAGCGGCGGCACTGGAGCGCCAGGTCACAGAACAATTGGCGAAACTGGGCATGCAAGGCGCACTCTTCAAGGTCAGTCTCACACCCGTCGATGCCGGCAGCATCACCGCAGGCGGGTTAGAGGAAGTCGAATTTCTGATCAGCACTAACCCCGGCCAGACACCAAGATCCTTGAACAAAATAGCTTCTGGCGGCGAGCTGTCTCGTATCAGCTTGGCCATTCAGGTCGTGACTGCAGATACCTCCAAGGTTCCGAGTTTGGTTTTTGATGAAGTAGACGTCGGCATCGGCGGTGCAGTGGCTGAGGTCGTCGGCAGCCTGTTACGCCGCTTAGGCAGCAAAACCCAAATCGTCTGTGTTACCCACCTGCCCCAGGTTGCCGCTCAGGGACATCAGCATTACCTTGTGACAAAGCGCCTGTTCACAAAGCCTGGGGACAAACAGACTTCGGCCTCTGACAAAGAGAATACCAAAGCAAAGAATAAGACTAAGACTGAGATTCAGGCGTTGCCGACCCAGAAGAAAATTGAGGAAATAGCCCGTATGCTCGGGGGCGTCGAGTTGACCCAACAGTCACTGGATCACGCAGCAGCCATGTATGCCGCCGCCCAAGCAAAGCCAAAGCACTGAGACTCACGTCCAATCTTATTCAAGCCTGTTCGGCCCTATCGACAGCGAGGGCACAGACCATAAAGATTGAGACTGTGATCCGTCAGCGCAAAGCCCCGTTTGGCGGCGATATTTTCTTGTCGCCGCTCAATTTCCTCATCATGAAACTCCTCAACTAATCCGCATTTGACGCATACCAGGTGATCATGATGATCATTGTTAGACAGCTCAAAGACCGAATGGCCACCCTCAAAATGATGGCGAATGACAAGGCCCGCCGACTCAAACTGAGTCAGGACTCGGTAGACAGTCGCCAGGCCGATTTCTTCATCATTCTGCAGAAGATGCTTGTAGACATCCTCTGCACTCAGGTGGTGAACTTTCGAACTTTCGAGAATTTGAAGGATCTTAATGCGCGGCAACGTAATTTTCAGGCCCGCATCTTTAAGGTCTTGAGATTCTGCAGCCATGGTGAAGAGACTCATTGCACGATACACTAGGCACCAGTATCGCGACTTTAGCACCACATTGGAAGGACTAGGCCCACATTGATGACCCGTCGACTCAGCACCGCCATTTCGATTCTCGTTCTCTGCAGCCTTGCCAGCGGCTGCTCTAGCTTTCGTTTTCCCGGTGTGCACCGCATTGCGATCCAGCAGGGCAACGTGATCACTCAGACCATGATCGACAAGCTCAAGCCGGGTATGAGCAAAAGCCAGGTTCGCTTCGTCCTCGGTAATCCGGTGATTGATGACCCATTAAACCGGAGCCGTTGGGACTATATTTATTCGATGCAGGTCGCCGGCAGTGATCGAATCACTCGCGAACTCCACCTGCACTTTATTGATGAGCGCCTAAGCTACTTCGAGGGTGACTTCATTCCGACTTCAGGCATACCGGCCGCCAGCGTTTCTGAATCAACAACAAACTCTGAACAAGCGGTCGCACCGAATTCTTGATTGTCAGGTAACGCCTATCTTGCCGCTGACAACCCGCTAATCAACCCCTGCGCCATGCCCCAGCGTGCTGCGCTGAGCCGTTTGAGGACGCCTGTTTGCCTGAGCCCTCTGGCGCCTTGCTGCCATAGGGTCGAGCACCAACGGACGATAAATTTCAACTCGATCCTCTGCCTCTAACCTGGTCGCCAGGGTTACCGAGCGACCATAGATGCCCAAGTGTAATGTCTCCATGGTCAGCGTTGGCACGGCTTGCAGGATACCCGAGCGCACGATGGCGTCCTCTACCGATGAGCCAGCGGCAAGTTCAACGGCCAGGATATGCTCAACGCCAGGCGCAATGTAGACCACCTCAACCACCAGGCGCTCAGCCATGCAGCTGATCTGCGCGCCGACAAAATGCCTCTACCATCTTGTCGATCACACCCGTAAATATCTGGCTGAGCGCAGCATTCATCATTCGGCTATTAAATTCAAAGTGGATCTCCATGCTGATTTTGCAGCCCTCATCGCCCAATGCCTGCAAAGCCCAGGTACCAGACAGGGCTGTGAAGGGCCCTTCCACCAATTCGAGCGTCATACCAAGGGGAGGAGACAAGCGATTTCGAGTCGTAAAGCTCTGCGCCAGACCACCCCTGGCGAGATCGAGACGTGCCACTTGCTCTGTCTCTGAAGCAAACAACACCTCGCTGTCGACGCACCAGGGCAAAAAGCTCGGGTAGCCTTCAATATCATTGATGATGTCGTACATCTGCACCGTCGAATAGGGCACCAGCGCTGACCGTTTGACCGTACGCATCCGCTTTAGAAAACCGCCAACAGGAATACCAAAAATACCGCCGATGGCGCAATGAAGCGAGTGACAAAACGCCAGGTATTGTAGGCCACGGGACCTACCGACAATTGGTCTCGAGTAATATCTTGATCAATCGCCCAACCCGCAAATAACGCGATAAACACACCACCCAGAGGCAGCATGATATTGTTTGACACATAGTCCATGAGATCAAAGAAAGTCATACCATTGACGAAGTACAGGTCAGCCCAGATATTGAATGAAAATGCACTGCCTAAACCCATCAACCATGCAAGACCACCGATCACCAACGCCGCCTTGACCCGGGTGGTTTTCATGCGCTCGATTAACCAGGCAATCGCCGGTTCGACCAGCGATATGGACGACGTGATCGCCGCAAAGGTCACCAACAAAAAGAACACCGCACCAAAGAAAGCACCGCCCGTCATCTGACCGAACGCCAGCGGCAGAGTAACAAACATCAAGCCCGGCCCGGCGCTACTTTCCAGACCATTGGCGAAGACCAGCGGAAAGATCACCATCCCTGACATCAGGGCGACAACCGTATCCAGCAGAGCGATCGTGGTCGCCGTACTGATAATGGAAACCTCTTTGGGCATGTAAGCGCCGTAAGCCATGATCGCGCCCATTCCCAAACTGAGCGTGAAGAAAGCTTGGCCCATCGCGATTAAAACGCCTTCCCAAGTGAGCTTCTCAACATTAAAGGAAAACAGGAACGAAAGACCCTCTATAAACTTACCGGAGGTCACACCCGCGTAGATAACAAGAACAACCAACAAGACAAATAGCGCCGGCATAAGAACCCGCACTGTCGCCTCCAAACCCGCGCCTACACCACGAGCAGCGATCGCGATGGTCATCATCATGAAGAGTGTATGCCAGCCAACGACGGCAACTGGGTCGCCTGTCAAAGCACCAAACGCCGCATTTGCTTGCTCTGCACTCGTGCCCGTAAAGGCGCCAGAACCCATCTGAAAAAAGTACGAGATGGCCCAGCCGGCGATCACCGCGTAAAACGACAGTATCATAAAGCCAGCCATGGCCCCCATCCAGCCGATAACCTGCCACAAGGGGTTCGCATTGGAGTGCGCCACCAGGTCACGCATCGCATTGATGGGACTCTGACGACCCGCTCGCCCCATCAGGATCTCAGACGCCATAATTGGCACCCCAATCAGAAAAATGCAGCCGATATAGACCAGCACGAACGCGCCACCGCCGTTCTCACCAGCAACATAAGGAAACCGCCAGATATTGCCCAAACCCACGGCAGATCCGGCTGCCGCCATAACAAACATTAACCGGGAGGACCACATGCCATGCACTGACTCAGAACCTAACGCCATTCCAACAACCCGCTAATTTGTCATGAAGCCCTCATTGTCAGTGATTTAAGCCTGCTCCTCAACAGCCATGTGCTTCCTATCCTGTACTTTCTATGACTGCCGCCTATAATAACGCCCCCACTAGAGAGCAATTATGGCCGCAACGAAAGCCAAAGCCTCACCCGGCACCATCGCTCTGAATAAACGTGCCAAGTTCGATTACCAGCTACATGAGCGATTTGAAGCTGGCATGGTGTTGACCGGGTGGGAAATGAAGTCAATCCGGGCTGGCAAGGTTCAGCTCACGGATACCTATGTGTTTCTCAAGAACGGCGAGGCATTCCTCCTGGCTTGCAACATCACACCCTTGCTTGCCGCCTCAACCCATGTCGTCGCCGAACCCATGCGCAGCCGAAAATTACTGCTACACAAGCGGGAGCTGGCGCGCCTGGCCACCGCAACACAACAAAAAGGCCAGACTTGCGTCGCTGTCGCCATGTACTGGAAAGGCCATAGGGTGAAGCTCGAGATTGCCTTGGCTACTGGTAAAAAGGCATTCGACAAGCGCGCTACGATTAAGGACAGGGACTGGAATCGGGATAAAGGGCGAATCATGAAAGCCCACAATAAATAAATTTAATGCCTCGAGGGTTGAACAAGTCGCGGGCATCTCCATCTAAAGTCCTGTAACATGAGAAATTGGCCACGGCTGGCCGAAGATAGGAAGAAAGGAAGATAGAAAGACATTGTAAGTTTCAAAACTGGGGGCGATCTGGATTCGACGCTGGTTACGAAACCCAAGGTGCATGCCGAGAGGGTAGTGACTCTCGTAAATCAATCGCTGTAACTTTTATAGTTGCCAACGACGAAAACTACGCATTAGCCGCTTAAACTAAAAACTCGTTTTTAGAATAAGTTAAGCTTGACTCGGGGCGGATGTGCCCATGTATTCAAACCGAGTGCGCGTCTCATGGGACCGCTGCCAGGCCCCGCTTGTGGCTAAAACAGCTAGAACTAAAGCAAGCTCGCCTTTTAATCCCTGTTCGCTGGGCCAGTGAAAGGTTAAACAATAAACGAACTAAGCATGTAGAGCCGAAGGCAGAGGACTGACGGACGCGGGTTCAATTCCCGCCGCCTCCACCAATAAAGAAAGGTCAACTATTCTTGGTTGGCCTTTTTTTTGCCGATCGCAACTGCTTTTTGCTTAGCTGCTTGTATCTCTGTAGTTGCCAACCGCCCCTCAAATTGCCTTTAGGAATAGTTATTGGGCCTCTTAGGCTATTTTTCTCTATATTGAATAGCTTTCTTCGCTACTCTGGAATTTTCACTTTCAAAGGTTATGAACCGCCTAACTCGATAGCGCCATTCTTCTGTACTGACAAAGAGAACGATACCACTGCTTTAAGCCAAACTCAGGTCGCGGTAGCTACTAGCGACCCAATCTGTGAGATTTAAAATTAGGAGTTAATACGTGACGTATCGCCAGGTAATTGCAATCGCAAAACTCTGGGCTAAGCACTCATGGAATAGGAAGGTGCATTTAATGGAAGCTAATAACCAGCCTGCGATAGAACAAGCAAAAACAGACAAAGCACAGGCTTGGTCGCTTGATCTAATCAAGAGCCTGGATTGGAAAGTGTTCGAGGCGCTTTGCGCAGCATACTTTAAAGCGAAAGGGCACAACGCAGAGGTTTCAAAAATTGGCGCAGATGGCGGAATAGACATTCTTCTTTATGAAAGAATCAACACGGATAAATTGCTTGGCGTCGTGCAATGTAAAGCCTGGGCGACTAAGCCAGTCGGCGTGCGCGAGGTCCGTGAACTCTATGGCGTCATGGCTGACATAGGTTGCCTCCTGGGCGTCCTCATTACAACCTCAAGATTTACAGAAGATGCTCGCTCGTTTGCATCCGGAAAGCACATTAGCCTGATGACGGTGGAAAAGCTCTTGGCACTTATCCTCGGATTGCCCGAAAACTTAAAGACAGAACTCTTATACCAAACTACACAAGGCGACTATACGGTTCCCTCCTGTCCAAATTGTGATATTAAACTGGTGTCACGTGTGGCAAGCAAAGGAAAGTCACTCGGGCAGCATTTTTGGGGCTGCAGTAATTTTCCCAAATGCCGTTACATGCTGCATCGAAGGTAGGCCAATCAGGCTGCTCGCCCAACTAGCGCTCGCCACTGGGTATGATGCAAATCCTTGAATAATCACATCAGCTGCGGTTTTCACTAGCAACCTGCTGTGTATCATTCACGTGCCTTAACCCTTTGCTAGAGAAAATATTCAACAAAGGATAAAGGAACCGCTACAATCAATAATTCTCTGGCCCGATGAATGCCAAACGGTGGTATCAGCATTTCCTGCACTTCAATTTTTACAGCGAGCAGATTCGTGTACAGCCAGATGCCTGTCAATATATTCGCTGCCGCAGTCAGCTGTTGCCCTAGCGAAACATCAACTTTGACTGCGAATAGGTAGATATTGTTAAGCAGCAAAAAGAAGAATGCCGACTTAACACCGAGCAAAATCAGCCATTGCTTTGGCGATTGAGGCGCGCAGAACAGACTGAGCCATCTGGCGAGATTACGGCCAACGCTGACGAACACTGAATCACGACTCTGGCTCATGTTCACACTCCACAGGTGTGCGGCATAAATCGGCGAGATCGCACAGCACAAAGAATAAATGGAGAAACAGCTACCCGGATTGCGCCTTCAAACTACCGTTAGAATGAATAAGGCGAGCGCTGCGAGCAAGAACTCGGGCGCGCGCAAGCCTTTAACCCTTTGATCATTTGATTCATATCGTGCTGAGCCAACGCTCAGGTTGACGTAGATCCAGATGACCACCAGTATGGAAGCCATCAATGGGCGCTGGCCTGCCGCGGATCTATCTGCACTGGTCGCCAACCAATAGAGCCCGCCAGCCAGCACAAAAAATGCAGCCGTTCGGTACAGTATTCTTCGCCAGCGAACGGCTGTCGATTGAACCTGAAACTCATAAGATTTGGGTGCTGCTCGGCCATGCCTTTCACGTCTCAATAGCAGCACCTCCTTGTTGGCTACTTATGTTTCTTGGGCTTCTTTATTCTTGGTCTCGCGGCATATTGGCTAGATTGCGGGCTAATTGGAGTCAAACGTTAGATATATCGCCTCACCCAACGACATGTCGCTAGCCCTTAGGTTGTAGTCATTAATACTTTGACCCATCATTTTCCCGAAGCCATATGCCGAGCCGATGCCGAAAACACCAAACATAAAGTTGCCGCCCGCCACAGTCTCCACTTCTTTCTCAGTCAGTAGTCGCATTGTTAAGTGTCCTTGCTGGTCATTCTTCGGTGGAATTACCGAAGTGACCTTATTGAACCCCTTATTTGTTGGTCAGTTTAGGTAAGATGGCTTAAATCATCGTGCGAGATAGCCACAACTGGTCGGCATTGCAGCGATTGACGCGTGGGTCCATCGGGTTCTGCTGCGCAAATTCCGATGCCAGCTGTTCATCAGGTTTTTGTTCAATTCGGGCTTCGTGCTCAGGGGGCTCCCGTCTCGAGACAGCTGCTAGGCTTACAGAGCGGCTTTTACGGCGGAGATATACGCGGCAAACTGTTCTCGTCGAATGTTATGGCCAGCGTTGTCAATGTGCCGCAACATAAAGCGACTGTTGATAGACACAACTTGATGGGCTATATCGTGTTTCACGATCCCATCATGCTCACCATCGGCGTAGATTAACCACGCCGGGCACTTGATCTGTGCAACTGTCTCGGTCCAGCGACCCAGTATCAGACCCTCCATTGCCAATTCGCTCACTTGCTGCTTGGAGGCGGCCCAGGCTGGCATCTCAAGTTCATGCCAGGTAGGGTTTTGGCGTTTGCCAAACTCGATAATCTGATCTTGAGTCATGCTAACGAGAGAGGCTAAGTACTGGCGAAAGCCTGCGCGACGTTGCTCTGCCTCTTGCTCGCGCACAACACCGTCGTACTTTGTCCAGGGGGGATCCTCCAGCAGGATGCGCGACGCCAGCGCGGGGTAACGCGCGGCCAGGTCAGCCACCATACTGGCACCCATGGAGTGACCCAACAGAGCTGGCTGATGCAGGTCTAACGCCCCAATTAAACTCGCCAGATCATCAACCATCTTTTGTAAACTGGCTTTCCCACGCCCAGAAAGGCCGTGATTGCGCGCATCCATCATAATGATGTCAAACTCAGACTCCAGCGCCTTGGCGACACGGGTCCAGCACAAGCCGTTGTCGCTGAAGCCATGACATAGCACCAAGGGTGGCAGGTCACCGCGTCCGGTGCGATAGTAGTGAATATTGATCTCGCCGGTGTTGCTATCGCCTTGGGTCCAATGATTCATCGTCTGTTTGACCTGTGTGCTGTAGTCACGTCAGTGAAGCTTCACCAACTCGATTATCGCGCGACAATTATTGTTTAGCGCTTTGTGTTTGACTGCTGATGTTCTACTGCTGATGTTCTCGTTCCGATGCTCAATGTTTTCCACACCAGCGCTCATGTCTTACCAGGCATAGGCTTCAGGCGCCTGTCCACAAGGCGGAAAAATCTCATTCAATCGCTGACAGGTCGAGTCATCGAGACGAATCTCAGGTGCAGCAAGCACGCCGTTTAATTGCGCCAGGCTGGCCGGACCTATGATAGTCGACGCAATACCGGGTTGACGCAATAACCAGGCAATGGCGATCAGGCTGGGGGATTCGCCCAGTTCTGCGCAAAGCTGCTGGAATTGATCCAGCTGCGGGCTGAGCCGCGCCCTTGCGGTTTGCATGTCCTGTGACTGCCGACGCCCCGGCTCGCCCTGCTGCTCGGCCAATAGGCCACCCGCCAGTGGACTCCAGGGAATGAGCCCCAGGCCATATTCACGACAAGCAGGCAGCACTTCCAATTCAGCTCGACGCTCGATCAGGTTATAGAGACTTTGTTCAGAGATCAGACCCAATTGATGACGGACACTTGCCTTCTCGTTAGCCTGCGCAATCGCCCAGCCAGGAAAATTGCTGGAACCCACGTAGGTAATCTTTCCTTGAGCAATGAGCCGCTCCATCGCCTGCCAGATTTCCTCTATGGGTGCAGAACGATCGATATGGTGCATTTGATAGAGCTCGATATGGTCAACACCAAGACGTTGCAAACTGGCATCGCAGGCCATCTGAATATGGCGTGCCGACAAGCCTCGGTCATTGATATCCTTCGACATGGGTTCATGTACTTTGGTGGCAACAATGAGTCGTTGGCGCCGGGATTTGTCCTGAGCAAACCACCGGCCCAGAAGACTCTCCGTCGCGCCGACGCCAAGACTACCGCCATACTGGTTCGCGGTATCGATAAAATTGATACCGGCTGCCACCGCTCGATCCAGCATTTCAAAAGCGACAGCTTCCGGCGTTCGAGATCCGAAGTTCATGGTGCCAAGGCATAACTCACTGACTCTCAGCGCTGAACGTCCTAATTGGCGATACTTCATCATCTCAATTCCGGTGTGTTGATATTGGCGTCAGTTAGGGCGCCCGCAAGGTAGGACCGGTCACCAGCACTTCACTTGAGTCGGCTACACAATGTTGCACCAGTCGCTGGGCTTGCGCAGACAATCGCTTGTAGTCTTGATAAGTGATCCCCGGCACGACCGGTTCTCTGAACCAGGGCGCATAGATCTCCAGGTTCGGAATGGCACGCATGCTGTCAGCAATATTGGGGGTTCCGCCATGCCAGGCACGAACATCGCGGATCATAATGCTACCCGCAGGCATTGGGCAGACTGTACTCAACCGCATCCATTCTGGCTCATCATCGAGGCTCGGTATTTGCATGCGCGAACGCTGAGTACCTGGAATTTGTCGCGTGGGGCCATTCAGTTGAGTGACATCCTGTGGCAGAAAATTGACACATACGTAGGGACAGGGCAGATCTCGAATACTCATCTGCCCAAGAGGATCATAAAACGCACTGAAAGGACTGCGCTTGTCATCAACCCAGTCACGAACGTCAGAGTGCAACGGCTGGTAATCCACCGCGCCCGGCAAACAAAAGTCACCACTGGCGGCTCTGAGCGTATAGTGGGTTGAGCCGAATATGCCGTTAAGCAAAACAGTCACCGCCGGAATATCCAGCAGCATCTGCCAGGCCGGATGATGGAGTTGACTGCGGGTCAGGCTGGATCCGCCGAAGGAATATCGATGGGACCCTCGGTTACCTTTATGGTCTTGGTCCAGATCGACAATCTGCTGTGCGACTTCGTCACAGCCCATCGCCAGTATCTCGACCTGCTTAGAGTTGAGAATGTCTCTGACCCCGACAAAACCATCCCTGTGAAACAGGGCGACGGCCCTATCGACATCGTCAGGCGCGAGGATTTGTAGCCCCTTTATGCCATTGTTTGCGGTCAAGTGTTGTCGAAGTTCGATAACTCGAGGATCATCCTTTTGTGTGTCAAACCATCCGGCAAGACTTGTCGAATTCTTCATGGAATTGAATCTTTTATCGAGTTGAATCTTTTATTTAAGTTGAATCTTTCATTTAAGTTAAATCTTACATTGATATGAATCTTTCAATGAACCTGGCATTGAATCGATCAACCTGAAACAACGACCTGCAGGGCCTTGTTCTGCGAGATAGACATATCGGTCAACAGCAATTGGGCAGAGTCGGTTCTTTTGAGTCGCAGACTACTTTATTACAGCCCTCGAAGCATGGGAAGCGCGAGACACTCGCAGCTCAAGCACCTCTCCTTCGGCCACTGCAGCGTTCAAGGCATAGCAGGTTGCGTCATCGATTGAATAGACCCCGGTTGCGACATGGGGATACTGATCACTGATGTGATGTATTTCGACTCGATGCGGTCCCGGCACAGGTCCCTGTTCCGCTGCTATTGTGAAGTGCCCATCGGCTGATCGATTGGCCATTACCCGTGCGATAGGTGCTTGTTGATCTTCAGGAATCAGCGTTATCCAGAACAAACCCATTGCACTGCCATCCAGCGTCGCCCTGCCCTGCACCGCCATGCGTTTTTTATTGGTGAGCAAGCCACTACTGCGCAACCATTTCAGCATCAGCCCAGGCCACTCGCCGAAATCCGGATCACCGGACCCAAGGCCCGCACCGTGCTCGCCATATCCAAAGACGTGCAACTCTGACTGCACGCCATGGGCTGCCAGGGCGCGATAGAACAAAAGAGACTGATCTGACGGTACAATGCTGTCTTGGTGCGAGTGCACCAGAAAGGTCGGCGGCGTGTCAGCCGTGACCCGTTCATCCGTTGAGAAATATTCCTCCGCCTTGCGGCCCCGTTTTGCGCCGCTGGTGACGGCATAAACAGGCACCAGAAAATCTGGCCGACTGCTGACTCGCTCAACCGGATCTAGGGAGTCTTCGACACCCCTGTCGTAGCCTGTACCCACGGCTGTCACCAGATGACCGCCGGCCGAAAATCCCAACATGCCAATACGGTTCGGACTGATTCCAAACCCTGAGGCATTGGATCGCACCACACGCATGGCACGCAAACCATCCAGCAAAGATATCTCGGTGGAATATTTAGGCCCGACTCGATTTCTGAGAACAAACGCGGCGATACCTCGACGATTCAGCCAGCGCGCGACCTGCAAACCCTCATGATCAGACGCCAGTATTCGATACCCGCCGCCGGGATTGACGACAATGCCGGTGCCTGTCGCCATCGAAGCATTCGGCAAGTGAATCGAGATGGCCGGCACGTCTGTCAAGGCCTGACCCTCGGCGCCGGGCGCGCCGGCTGGCCAAAGCAACCTTTCCTCGCTATCGCTGACTACTCGCCCCTCTGTATCACTCTCTCTTACCATTTTTTGCAGGACCTTTGTCTCACCCTTCTACCGGTAGCGCACCACTAAAACTCTGAATCAATTGGCATGATAGGTTCAACCTGCGCCTCGATAATGGCGGCAGCCTTAGGACAAGGGTCTTCGCGCCAACGGTCGGCATAGATCTGCACACCGGTCGGCAAGCCATCGACAACACCCATGGGTAACGCGACCGCAGGCAGTCCCAGCAGATTACCCAGCGTAAAAAAGGCAAATCTGCCCAGGTTCGGCCTATCACCAGCGGATATGCGCCATAGTTCGTCTGCCAAAGTTCGTCTGCCAAAGTTCGTTTGCGATAGCACGCCCTCGATGCCATTTGTGACGTGATCGCTTTAGCTCACGAGCCCATCAGTCTGCCTCGATCGTTCGAGTCTAAGCCAGCTACTAATGTCGCGTCCTTCGCAACAGAAGTCAAACGCTTAGCCTTCGACCCTCCGCTTTCCCTGTCCTTTCACTCAGGGTCCTTTCACTCAGGGTCCTTTCACTCAGGGTCCTTTCACTCAACATTTTTTACTCAGGAACGCCTAAGGGTTTCTCTCGCAGCGACTTTAGTTAAAACCTTATTCCAGAATGCTGCGGAGCATCCAGGCGGTTTTTTCATGGAGATTCAGGCGCTGGGTTAACAGGTCTGCAGTTGGCTGATCTCGAAGCTTATCCACAAGCGGCAGCAGTTTTCGTGCGGTTCGCGCCGTGGCCTCCTGGGCGGCAACCAGATATCGCACCATGTCCATAGCCTCAGGATTGCCCTCAACCTCACTGATGGAAGTGAGTTTCGCGAACTCCTTGTAGGTGCCAGGTGCCGGATAGCCCAAAGCACGAATCCGTTCCGCGATGAGATCCAACGCCTCCCACTGTTCTGTGTACTGACCCATAAACATCAGATGCAGACTGTTAAACTGAGGGCCGGTGACGTTCCAGTGGAAATTGTGGGTCATCAGATAAAGTGTATAGCTGTCTGCTAGCAGGGCAGACAAACCCTGCACTATCTGTTTACGATCTCTGGTATTGATACCTATGTCGATTTCTGTGACGACGGGATTATTTTTGCTGCGCATCGCAAGGGCTCCTTAATCTGAATCAGTCTGAATCTGCCTGAATCTGTCCTGTAGGGTGTGTTGCTTGTCACTGATGCTTGTCACTGATGCTTGTCACTATTGATTGTCACTATTGATTGTCACTGGTGCTATAAGCCAAGAAACTATCGCCTGTGCATCCGCAGCAGGCTGCGTCCCATTTGTCGTAACCGCAAGTGGGTCATCGGCATTGATCGGCGGCGTGGGCTGTTTTAGGGGTCGGCCTTTTTGCGCAGTGTACGTGGGGCTTTAGACTACAATTTTGATCCTGCGCAGCCCGGTGGCATTTATTCGCAAGCGCGCGGTCAGCAGGCTTGAATGAATGCCAAGCGCACAGACTCAGCATGCAGCAATCCTGGTGCCTTATCTCTGAGGGCTCAACCGGACCTAAGCCTGGTCGCTAGTCACCCCTGGGCGACAATACCCGCTCGCAACAAGGCGTCCAGGTCTTCCGCCAAACCGGCTTCCTGCAATATGTCTCGCGTATCCTGACCGATGGTGGGACCAAAGCCGGCAGTCGTCGTCGGAGTTCCGGAAAAAATTGGCGCTGGCCGCACTTCTCTGACTAGGCCTGCGACGGGATGGACTCGCTCATAGAAAAGACCATTCGCCTGGATCTGGGCATCACTCGGTAAATCTTTCAGGTCTCTCGCGTGCGCGAAGGGCACATGCTCTGCATCTAGCTTGTCGCTGAGCTCAGCCAGTGTCATATTTTTGGTCGCGTTAGCAATCGCTTTTCCAATCGCGTCGACATAGGCTTCGCGATGCTGCTGACGGCTTTTGAGGGTATTAAAGCGTGAATCTGTGGCTATTTCCGTCAGCGACAAAGCTCGACAAAGACCCTCGAACTCGTGATCAGACAAGGTCATTATGGCGCCCCAGCCATCAAGGAGCTCAACAACGGTACCCGCCGCGCGAATCGCTGGATGATGCTCTACATCGTCACCGAGCAAGATGTCATCCGCACCTGCATCCGGCCATAGAAATGCCACCGCCGTATCGAGCATCGACAATTCTATGTGTTGACCGACACCGGATTTTTCGCGGGCATACAGGGCTGCGGTGATCGCTTGGAATCCGGTATAGGCGGTCAGCTTATCCATTAATAGCTGATTGACTTGTTCTGGACCCGCGCCACGCTTCTGGCCCTGCACGTGAGCAATACCCGAGTACATTTGAATAATCGGGTCATAGGCTCGCTTGCTGGCTGTCGGTCCAGACTGACCAAACCCGCTGATAGACAGAAAGATGATACGTGGGTTGATTAACGCCAATTGTGTGTAACCCAGTCCCAGTCTGTCGATCACTCCTGGCCTGAAATTTTGCACAACAACATCGACGGTGGCGGCGAGCTGTTGGATTAATTCGATGCCACGCTGGGTCGACAAGTCAACGGCGATTGAACGCTTACCACGATTCAATACATGGAAGGAACCGGAGTAGCCATTGCGCTTGCTACCGACATTACGCTGAATGTCACCTGTCAGTCTTTCAACCTTGATCACCTCTGCGCCTTGATCAGCAAGCATGGCACCCGTTAAGGGACCTGACACTACGGCGGATAAATCCAATACTTTGACGCCTTCCAAAGGACCCATATGACACTCCACAACGGCCGTTTAGCCCGCGCTCAGCACAGGACTTCAATTTTTGTAATATGAATAAGACTCACCGGCTCAGCTTCCTTGCTCCCCGCCCTCGTCAAAATACCTTTGGAATGAACAGCGTCTTTACCTATGCTTGGCACCAAGGTTGAGCAACTACTTTAGCTTCCTGGTTAGGCGCCAGCCTCAGATGCCATCAATTCATTAACCGATAACGCCAGATCGTAGCGTTCCTTGGCAACCTGCAACATTCCATTAGCAAACTGAGGATGTTCTTGCAGTATTCGACTGAAATCTTTCTTGCTTAAAACAAACAGATCACACAGCGTCTTGGCCCTGACGTCAGCAGTTCGCGCGGCAGCCAGCAACAGACCCACTTCGCCGAAGAAATCACCGTCTTTCAATTGGCTGACAACCTGACCAAAGGATTGCAGCACCTCAACCTCACCGCGACAAATAAAATACATTTCGTTGGCGATCTCTCCTTGCCGAATGATGGTCTCACCGGGAGCGACGCTGAGTGGACGTAAGGCCAAAATAACGGCGTTTAATAGCAGAGGATCTGCGCCCTTGAACAAGGGAGACTCTTCCAGGACATCAGGTGTAACAACCTCAAACCAACGTCGACCGTCCTTTTCCAATAATTCGTAAGCTGACTTGGGACCCCAGGAGTTTCGAGCGTAATTTGGAAAATCGCTTACCGGCGTGCTATCCCAGTGATCCAACAGCGGTTGGGCGATTCGCCAGGCAGCCTCAACCAAGTCGCCACGGGAGAATAGGGTCGCATCGCCGCGAGAGCAGGCATAAAGCATCACTTCATAGCCGGTATAGCGTGATGCTTTAAATGCATCACCATAATTGAAACTCATATCAACCGTTTGCAACTGCATCGTCGGTCCAGGTGTCTTCGCCTGAAACAGTAACTCTATCCCCTGAACAGGCTGTATATGAAACACCAATCGGTTCGACGTGAGATGTTGAACGCCGGTACCCTGAAACACTCTTTCTGGTGGCTTTTTAAATTCGATGACAATTTCCGTACCCCTCTTCCAAAGCGCCTTGCCTGAGCGCAAATAGATCGGCACGCCTTGCCAACGCCAATTGTCAATTTGTAGTTTTGCCGCGGCAAAAGTCTCAGTTTTAGATTCAGGATCCACGTCGGGCTCCTGTCGATAGCCGGGTTTGTCGACCTGCCCCTGCTCGTCAAAGGACGGTCCATACTGACCACGAACAACGTTCTCCCGAACTTCATCGTCGGTATAGATACGAACCGATTCCAGCAGCTTTGCTTTCTCATTACGAATCGAGTCCGCATCAAAAGACCCGGGTGGTTCCATGCAAATATAAGATAGCATCTGAAACATATGATTCTGCATCATGTCTCTGAGTACGCCTGATTGATCGTAGTAGCCACCCCGACCCTGAACATCCACCGCCTCACAGACATTGAACTGGATGTTGTCGATATGATGCTTATTCCACAGCGGCTCGAACATACCATTTGAAAATCGAAAGGCTAACAAATTTTGTACAGTCTCCTTACCGAGATAATGGTCTATTCGATATATTTGCTCTTCCTTCCAGTATTTCAGGATCTCATGATTAAGATCCAAGGCTGATTGCAAATTCGTACCAAAGGGCTTCTCAACAATGATTCGCTTCCAGCCACTCCCTTCCTGAAACCCGGCTTTATACAGGTTTTCACACAAGCCACCGAAGAATCTCGGCGCCATGGCGAAATAGAACAGAACGTTACCACCTGCCTGGTATTCTGCATCCAGCGCATCGACAGTTTTCTTAAGGCGCGTAAATCCTTCAACATCGATATTAGCGCTTTCAAAATAGAAGCGCTCCAACAACTGATCACAGGCCTCCTCATCGAATTCTTTACGAGTATGAAACGCTCGCAAACCCGTCTCTTGGCTCGCCATTGACTCGCGAAACTGCGCATTGCTGATTTCACTTCGACCCGTGCCGAGGACCGCAAAATTCGGTGACAATAAATCATCACAGGCCAAGTTATACAAAGAAGGGACCAGCAATCGCTTAGTCAGATCACCGGAAGCGCCAAAGATGATCATGACACAGGGCTCGCTGAGGGGATTCTCGGACCTTGCGGCGTTATTCAAAGACCCTTGATTTAGTTGGTCAGACATCTTACATACCTTTTCTGTGGAATTAGATTTGAGGGCTTAGCATCTGCAGAAATAAGCATTTTTTGACTATCTCAGTATAAAATGTCTGTACAGAACAAAATGCACTCAAATCGTTAGATAAACTAACCAGATCACATCGCAGACTCTGCTTTCATGGCCAACAAAACGCCAGCTGTTTGGCTCAACTGTGAACCTTCCCATCGCCAAAACGAGCTCTCAGGACTTTGAAGCGTCCGGTTTCCTTCGCAGGGAGCACCTCTTAGTCTCCAGCCAGTCAAAAGACTGGCCGAAGGAAGCTGACGATTACTCTGACTCAGGTTTGGGCGACAACAAGTAGCCGCATATGATGAGCCACAGCATGATCACAACTTCAAAGGTAATGAATACCGTCGCCAATTCTGCACCATGAAAACCCCAGGCAATTAATCGCATCACGGCTGCAGCACCGAGGAGACTGGCTCCAGCGTTAAGCAACAATGAGCTTGACTTGAGCGCCCCCAAAAAAATAAACCCGGCGCTGCAGAGGAAGAACGCGCCCAGGTCACCAATTTGAGTACTTAGCGCCATTCCCTCTAATAAGGGCATGCCAAGACTTGCGGCTGCGCTCGCAGGGTTAAAAATAAAACCGATAGCATTGTTTAACATCACGAGGCCAGGAATGGCCGCGATAACTTGCAAGACTTTTCGATTCATAGATTTCTCCTCACATACATTTTATCGTTGTTGACTTACTTTGCTCATCTGTACCCATGGACTAACAGTGCGTTCATTTTGATCGACTTAAATGGCTACCTGCTGCAGAAAACTCAGGTATTCTGCTGTTGCCGTCGTGCATTCAAAAATTGTAACAGGGTTAGGGTCTCACCGGGTTCCATCCTGCCAATCGGCGAGTTACTGTAGGTTGACATCAAAACCTTACCACTTTGACTCAGGATGAACTCACTGGGCTGGATAAAGCCCCTTGTATCATCCCACCAGGCTCCCAACCGCTCGGCATCACGCCTGGTAATACCAAAAGCGACCGGAAAACCAAGCGGGCTGGCGACCTCTCGCGTCGCCTCGACCGAATCAACGCTTGCGGCAATAATCCGTGCGCCCTGCTCTTCGAACGCAACACGGCGCTCCTCATAGCCAGCTAACAGCCGGCGACAATAGGGTCACCAATGTCCTCGATAGAAAAGTACAATAGTGAGTGGCGTAGAGAGATCGTCAGGTAGCAGACAGGATCCACCATCCACGAGTTCGAGTCGCATGGCCGGAAAGGCGTCGCCTGGTCCAAGCTTGCTGGCTTGCTGAACAGTATTCTGATCACTCATTTTCAATCCCCTCGATGACTGAGAACTGGCAGTGTGTAATGATCGGTGGGCACTTGCAAGTCGGTTTTAGCGCGCCCTGGAGTCGGCGAGGGATTGCCCCGTGATTAATATAATCAGGCATTTTTAGCTGCCAACATCGTCAGGATAGCTGACAGCCAAGGTCTAGTCGGGCAAAGTAAGCACTTTTAAAGAGAGCAATTCCATGGACTATCTGTCAGTCAGTGAAGCACAGCAACAATCCGGTTTGAGGTTGGTACTAACCCGCGGCGTGCCGGGTCCCTGGAGTGAAGCAGCGAAAGCCATTTTTGACCTACGACAAGTAGCGTACCAAGCCGTCGAACAACAGGGCGGGCGACGTAACCCCGAGTTGGTTGCCTGGACCGGACATCGTAACGCCCCCATCGCACTCTACAACAACGAGCCGCCCAGAGTGCGCTGGCTGGAAATTTTAGACTTGGCAGAAAGACTCGGCAGCGGCGCTTCGCTTGTTCCGAGCGACATGAATGCGCGCATGTTCATGGTCGGGTTGATCAATGAGATCGCCGGCGAAAGAGGCTTTGCCTGGAATGCGCGGCTACTGATGCTGAACGCCGGGTTTGTTGCTCAAGGTCCTGATGTGATAGACAAAAACCCCATGTATAACGAATATCAGTATGACGCCCACAAGGTCAGTCTGGCGCGGCAGCGGGTAATAGATTTCCTGGATTTTCTTACTGACCATATCAAAGCCCAGTCCTCGCGAGGCTCGGCTTTTCTGGTTGGCGATCAGCTCACCGCGGCCGACGCCTATTGGGCCTGTTTCTCAAATATGTTGGAGTCTCTACCAGCTGAGCAAAACCCTATGCCTGATAGTCTTCGCCGAAGTTGGGCGGTACTGGCAAACTCTATTGACGGGTATGATTCCATTCTTATTCAGCAGCGGGACATGACTTATGCGCGCTATCTACGCCTGCCCCTTGATTTTTAGGATCGCAACAGGTCAGTCATAAAGGGCGCGAGGCAGTTAAGATCAAACTCGCTGGCATTTTCCCAAATATGCATTTCTGTCATGGCGAACCCGGGTATGGGCGCGGCCCCCAAACGATGGAACAGATAGGTACCGGACTTAGCGGCAAGCGCGTGATGTCGTTTTGTCAGCGCCTCTGGATCGCCCTTCAGGTACAGCTGAAAAAGATTCACCTGGGGCGGCGCGGGGTTAACAATGACCCGATCAAAGGCCCCCAGGATTCCGGCAATCTCTCGAGCACGAGAGATCCAGCCTTCCATCAGCGGTAAGCGTCGCTGCAACCCTAAACGCGCCGCTGCGACAAAAGGTGCCTGGGTATAAAGGTTACCCCCATAACGGCGCTGCCAGACTCGACTGTGCTGAATGAATTCAGCTGCGCCAATCAACATACAACCAGCGAGACCGCCCAGATCTTTGTAAAAAGAAACGTAGACACTGTCAAACAGTGCCGCAATCTCTGCCAAGGTCTTGCCGTAGAAACTTTGGCACTGCCAGACTCGAGCACCATCTAAATGAATAGGAATGCCTTTGCTTCGCGCCCAACGACTCAGCTTCGTAAGGTCCTGCCAGGCAGGCAGCAGGCCACCCAAGGGTCGTGCCGGCAACTCCAGGATGATAGCTCCAGGGGTTGCCCCCAGTCTTTCAAAATCATCGAGAACGAGCAGGCGATCACGAATAAGCTCTGGCCCACCAAACTGCAACCGTTTGATATTGTGCAGAAACTGATAGCCCATATGCTCAGCAAATTCGAGATGGGCGCTGGGATGCATGGCAACCGTATAGTTTCGTGATTGGTCACAGTGGATGCGCAGGGCAATCTGCTGCGCCATGGTACCTGATGGCATAAAGACCGCAGCAGGCTTGCCGAACATTGCCGCAATCTCTGCCTCAAAATCCTCCAGATACTCACCTGCACCATAGACATCCGGCTGCTCACCCCCTTCCAGTGAGTCGGCAATCTCACGCAAGCTTGCGGCAATGGGCTGAGATACACCATGACCCGGCAGACGATTACGACATTGCTGAAAGAGTTGTCGAGCGTCCATCATCCTTTCTTGCCTTTTACTCGACTATCGCCAACTTTATGACGCCAATCACTGAAGCGCGAGTGAACGCCTCTGGTGAACAGGGATGAATAATCTTCCAGCACATCTACCCCGTAAAGAATGGCGACAATCAACACCGAGAGTTTGATGGCGACCAACTCCCCGGCAATGGCAACAGAGACGCCGACAGCCGCAAGCGCCCAAATCGTCGCTGCGGAGGTCACACCGACCACCATGCCATCTTTCGCCAACATCACTCCGGCACCAAGAAAGCCGACGCCCGTGACAACTTGACCGATAATCCGTGAAGGGTCAGTAGCATCATTGGTCAAATGCAAAGCGAGCGCGATAAACAGATAAGTTCCCAGTACAATTAACGCTGAGGTTCTAATGCCTACGGGCTTACCACGCAGTTGCCGTTCAAGTCCGACAATGAGGCCGCACAGAATGGCCGCACCGATTTCAGACCAGAGAAAGGGGGCGATGGCAAAAAGTTGTTCGATATTCATAGCTGTCTCTACAAGATCTCATCAAAAAGGACCTGAAATTATCAGGTCAAGCGGTCTAGGGCTGTAATCAGCGCACTAACATCGGCCGTATCGTTATAGTGGGCCAGCGATAGGCGCAGCACGCCTTTTTTGGGATCAATACCCACCGCGTCGAGTACTCGGGGCGCATAAAAATGTCCAGCTGAGCACAAGATACCTGTAGCGCACAACTCTCGGCTTAATAAGCCTGGCTCTCTGTCTTTGACGTCCAGAGCCAACAATGGGCAACGATCCGCGTCGACTGTTTGCGCGCCCAGTAGCCGAATGCTGGACTGATCTTGCAGATAATCAAACAGCGGTTGGATGAGGGTGCTTTCATGCTCATGCCAGAGGCGACTGACAGACCGACATGCCTGACCAAGGTCTGACTCCAGATTGTGATAAGTCGCCAACGCCTGGACATAGTCGAGCACCGCACCTGCTGCGCCCACCTGTGCATGGTCAGGTCCGGCAGGCACCATCAATTCGGCAACATCAAGGGTATCCTTGAAGAAGTGTCCCTGTTTCGGCAGCAGCTCTAACAGGGGTTCACGGATGACCATAACACCCTGGTGGACGGAGAAAACCTTGTACAGACTGAACAGATAAACGTCGGCACCCAAGGCATCCAGGTCAGGAATATCGTGGGGTACATAAGAAACGCCATCAACGAGACTGAAGGCGCCATGGGCCTTGGCCAGCGAGACAATCAAGGGAATATTATTGCGCGTCCCGGTAATGTTTGAGCTATGGGGTACACAAATCAAACGGGTTCGGCTGCCGAAGAGTGCCGGTAACTTATCAGTATCGAGCAAGCCAGTATCTGGCTCGACACGCCACTCGACAAGCCTTGCACCCGCCGCGACCGCCGCACGACGCACGGCGCCAGTATTAGATTCGTGATCCTGATTCGTCACAATCACTTCATCACCAGGATTTAGCCATTCTCGAAATGCGCTCGCCAGTACATA
>Ga0181607_10000471_pt1 | contig 34769 bp, 34 predicted proteins | sample 041ome_9_FD_132420 | JGI IMG/M metagenome (GOLD analysis project Ga0181607, IMG submission 132420) | Coastal salt marsh microbial communities from the Groves Creek Marsh, Skidaway Island, Georgia - 041413US metaG (megahit assembly) | ecosystem: Environmental > Aquatic > Marine > Intertidal zone...
AGCTTATTCACCTTGTCGAGAAGGCTAGGCTCCACTGCAAGCTCAACCTTATTCCCTTCAACCCTTTTCCCGCTTCGGGCTTTCGACGATCACCTGCCGAGCGGGTCAGGCAGTTTGCCCAGATCTTGCAGGCCGCTGGGATTGTGACCACGGTTCGAAAGACCCGTGGTGATGACATTGATGCCGCCTGCGGCCAGCTGGCAGGCGACATACAAGACCGCACCCTTATCCGCCTTCGACGCCTTGATGCCAAAGCTGAAGTCCCCGCCCTCGGTTCTCACACGACACCGTCAGCCCAACATGCCTAGCGAGTCATCTTCAACCAACCCCTTGAACTGCCTGGATCAGCCCATGCCTTGTGGTCCTTTACCGCGCCGACTGACCAAGCAGGTGAAGGTCCAGTGGGCCGACACCCAGGTTCTTGTTGGTGGTGATGCGCCGGTCGTGGTGCAGTCCATGACCAATACCGATACGGCCGATGCCATTGCCACCGCCATTCAGGTGCGCGACCTTGCCTTTGCAGGCTCCGAGGTCGTTCGCATTACGGTGAACAGCCTTGAGGCCGCCCGCGAGGTTCCAGCCATTCGGGAGCAGCTCGACAAAATGGGCTGCCCCGTGCCTTTGGTGGGTGATTTTCATTTCAACGGTCATAAGCTCTTGGCTGAGGTGCCCGAGTGCGCTACGGCGCTCTCAAAGTATCGAATTAATCCTGGCAATGTCGGTCGTGGGGCCAAGCGCGACAGCCAGTTCGGCGCCATGATCGAGGCGGCCCTGCGGTTTGAGCGGCCGATTCGTATTGGTGTGAACTGGGGCAGCCTTGACCAAGAATTGCTGGCCCGACTCATGGATGAGAACGGCTCGCGGCCTGAGCCCTGGGATGCCCAGGCGGTTATGCGCGAGGCCCTTGTAAGTTCCGCCCTGCAAAGTGCGGCCCAGGCCGTGGCCTGGGGCATGCCTGAGAACCAGATTGTTCTCTCGGCCAAGGTCTCTGCCGTGCAAGACCTTATTGCCGTTTATCGGGAGCTTTCTCGACGTTGCGACTACCCCTTGCACCTTGGCCTGACCGAGGCGGGCATGGGTAGTAAGGGCATTGTTTCTTCCACTGCTGCCATGGCCGTTCTGCTGCAAGAGGGCATTGGTGACACCATTCGCGTATCGCTTACGCCCGAGCCAGGGGGCGACCGCCGTAAGGAGGTGGTGGTTGCCCAAGAAATGCTGCAGGTGCTTGGCTTAAGAGCCTTTACTCCCTTAGTTATTGCCTGCCCAGGCTGTGGCCGCACCACCTCCACCTTCTTCCAAGAGCTTGCCGACAAGGTGCAGACCTACCTGCGCGATCAGATGCCTGTCTGGCGAAAGCAGTATCCCGGGGTGGAGTCCATGAATGTCGCTGTTATGGGTTGCGTGGTTAACGGTCCGGGTGAAAGCAAGCATGCCAATATTGGCATCAGCCTTCCCGGCACTGGCGAGCAGCCCGTGGCCCCTGTTTATATCGATGGCGAGCGCGGGCCCACCCTTAAGGGTGACCGCATTGCTGAGGATTTCCAGGCGATGGTGGCCGACTACGTGGTGTCGCGCTATGGCTCAGAAGGTAAAGCCACCAAGGGTCCTGAGGCGTGAGTACTAAGCTTTCGGCTGTGAAGGGCATGAACGACCTTCTGCCCGAGCAGGCCGAGGTCTGGGAGCAGGTCGAAGCCAAGGTGGGCGAGGTCTTTCGTCAATACGGCTACCGCCCCATTCGCACGCCCATTGTGGAGTCAACCTCGGTCTTCGTTCGTGCCATTGGGGAGGTGACCGACATCGTTGAAAAAGAGATGTACAGCTTCAACGATGCCTTGAACGGTGAGGCCCTGACGCTTCGGCCCGAAAACACGGCTGCTGTCGTGCGCGCCGCCATTGAACACAACCTTTTGTACGACGGCCCACGACGGCTCTGGTATTTCGGACCCATGTTTCGGCACGAACGGCCGCAAAAGGGTCGCTACCGCCAGTTTCATCAGTTCGGTGTGGAGGCCCTTGGTTTCGATCAACCGGAGGCCGATGCCGAGCAAATTTTTATGGTGGCCCGCCTCTGGAAGGCGCTCGGCTTAAGGGATGGGTTTGCGCCGAAGCTGCAGCTCAATTCCCTGGGCATGCCGCAAGACCGCGCCCTTCATCGCGAGGCCTTGGTTCATTATTTTCAGTCGCATCAAAGTCGGCTTGACGAAGACAGCCAACGCCGCCTGGGTTCCAACCCCTTGCGAATATTGGATTCTAAAAACCCCGAGATGGCCGAGCTCATTGCCAATGCGCCTCAGCTTCCCGAATTTCTGGGTGACCAGGCCCGCGAGTTTCAGCAACGTCTGCTGAACTTGCTTAATGAGCAGGGCATTGCCTTTGAGCTCAACCCTCGTCTCGTGCGTGGCCTTGATTACTACAACCTCACCGTTTTTGAGTGGGTGACCGATCGGCTGGGGGCGCAGGGCACTGTTTGCGGGGGTGGGCGCTACGACAGCCTGGTTGAGCGAATGGGTGGCAAGCCCGCCGCGGCAACCGGCTTTGCCATCGGCGCAGAGCGTCTTATCCTTTTAGTTCAAGAGGCTCAGGGACTTGGCCGTCCTTCGGCTCCGGATGCCTACCTTATTCATTTTGGTCAGGGGGCCCGTGAATCCGCCTTGAAGCTTGCCGAGCAGTTGCGAGACCAGGGGCTAAAGGTGGTCCTTGATCCTGGTCAGACCAGTGCAAAATCTCAGATGAAAAAGGCCGATGCCAGTGGGGCCGACCTCGCTCTTCTTATTGGTGAAGACGAAAGCCTTGCTGGTGAGGTCACCGTGAAGCCGCTTCGTGGGCAGGGCCAGCAGGCCACCATGCCCCTATCCCAGTTATTGGCCACTATGGACAGGAGAAAGCAAGACAATGCGTGAAGACCTCGAGCAACAAGAACAGATGGCTGCCATCAAGGGCTTCTGGCGAGACAACGGCCGGTTTATTTTTGTACTAGTACTGGTCATTGCCCTTGGCTTTGGCGGCTATCAGGGGTATCAGGCCTACGCTGCACATCAAGGGGAGAAGGCTTCGCGACTTCTTACTCAGTTTGAGCAGGCCATTGCTGAGCAGAATGCAACCAAGGCCGAGGCCCTTGCCACAAGCCTTGCCTCCGATCACAAGGGCAGCATGCACCATGCCTTGGCCGCTATGCGCATGGCGAAGTCTTTGGTGGGCGCGGGCAGTCTTGATAAGGCCGCGCAATGGCTTGAGCCCATTAAGAATCATTCCGATGAGGGGCTTGCATGGATTGCTCGTCTTAGGCTCTCCAGCCTCTACATCGACCTGAACCAGCTTGAAAAGGCGCTTTCGGTCTTGAATGAGGCTCAACCCGTCGACGCGATGCTCGCCCAGGTGAGTGATCGCCGCGGCGATGTGCTTGTGCTCTTGGGCCGCAACGATGAGGCCCGCGAGGCCTGGAAAGAGGCGCTAGCCGCCTGGGGGGGCGAGCCGCCGAAGTCCGCGGCCGCCGACCTGGTCTCGCGTAAGTTAGCAAGCCTGCCCTCGTTTATGGCCGAACCTTCGATCAGGTAATAATGGTGCACGTGAAGACATCCCTTTTACTGCCGCTCAAACCACGCCTTCTGGGTCTGAGCCTATGCCTAGCGTTTTTAACGGCCTGCTCAAGTTCGCCGAAGCTTAAACCTGCAAGCCTTTCCGCCATCGAAGAGCGCATCGCCTTGCGCACGGTCTGGAGCCAGCCAAGCGATCCAGCCCCATCCCTCGGTAGCTCGGCCTCGGGTCAAGGTGCTTTTCGTCCAGCGATCTCGGCGGGCATGGCTGTGGTCGCAGGGCGATCGGGGGAGTTGCAGGCTTTTTCCCTAGGAACGGGGCAGAGGCAGTGGAGCCTTAGTCTTAACGAGCCCTTGGCCGCGGGCGTTGGCACCGGCGCAGCAAGCGCCGAGGGCAACTATGCCGTGGTGACTCGGGCGGGTGAGCTTGTTTTGGTTGACGTGAAAGGCCAGGTTCGTTGGCGTCAGCCCATGGGCGGTGTCTCGTTTGAAAGTCCCGCCATCAGCAGTGGCGTTGTGGCTGTGCGGCTTGCCGATAACCGGCTTGTGGGTTTTGACCAAGAAACAGGAAGCCGCCGCTGGCTTTTGCAGCGAACACTACCTAGCCTGGTCTTGCATGGTGAGTCGGGCCTTCGGGTGGCCCCCAGCCCGGCGGCCGCCGCCCTTAACGAGCCACTTGGCCCAACCGATCTCCTTGCCGGTCTGCCCGCAGGCCGCATGCTCTGGCTCAATGCCTCTAATGGCGCTGTGCGCTGGGAATCCCAGGTGGTCGTCCCCAGGGGCAGCAATGAGGTCGAGCGCATCTCCGACCTGCTTGGTGCACCGGTGGTCTTATCCGATGCCGTGTGTTTTGGCGCCTATCAAAATGCCGTGGGCTGCAGACAATCAAGCAACGGGCGAGGCCTATGGCAGAAATCGTTTGCCCTTGCCCTGCCGATTGCAGCCAACGAAGACTGGCTGATTGCGGTCGATGCCAGCGATCGCGTCTCGGGCTTTAACCGCCTTACAGGCGAGCGGGTCTGGACAAACGACGCCCTTTTTCTTCGGCAGCTCTCGGCACCTGTGCTTTTTGCGGGTGCAGCCTGGCTGGGTGACAGTGAGGGCTACCTTCATGCCATGGACTTAAAAACGGGAGTTCTGGTGGGACGCTTAAGGCTAGAGGGCGGTCGCCCCTCGGGCCCGATGGTGACAACCACGGAAGGACTCGTTGTTCAGACGCAGGCAGGCAGGGTCTCGCTTCTTAGACCTTGAAGCCGGTCATCGCCCTGGTTGGGCGCCCCAACGTAGGAAAGTCAACGCTCTTTAATCGGCTGACGCGGTCGCGTGATGCCTTGGTGGCCGATCTTCCCGGCCTTACCCGAGACCGGCACTTCGGTGAGGGGCGTCTTGGCCCCGGCGGTTACCTGGTGGTTGATACGGGGGGCTTTGAGCCCGTTGCCAAAGACGGCATCCTGGCCGAGATGGCAAGGCAGACCGAACAGGCCCTTCAAGAATCCGATGTCGCTATTTTTCTGACCGACGGTCGTGAGGGACTCACGGGCCAAGATCATCGTATTGCCCAGCGGCTTCGTCGCGCGGGGCGGCCTGTCCTTCTGGCTGTGAATAAGCTTGAAGGCCTTACTGCTCAGGGACGCACCGCAGAGTTCTACGAACTTGGCCTTGGCGAGCCGCATGCCCTGTCTGCCGCCCATGGCGACGGGGTGCATGCCTTAATTGATAAGGCGCTTAGCCTGCTTGCCCCAGCAACGAAAGTCGATGGCAAGGCCCTTGACTCCGAGCATGAAGGCGCCTCGGAAGTGGCCTCGGAGTCGAATCAGGGGAGCGAGGCGTTTGACAGGGGGCTGAGACTGGCCATTGTTGGACGTCCTAATGTGGGCAAGTCGACCTTGGTCAATGCCTTGATTGGTGAAGAGCGCGTGATTGCTTTCGATCAGCCCGGAACCACGCGCGATGCCATTGAGATTGAGTTTCAGTTCAATGACAAACCGTTTCGACTCATCGATACGGCAGGGCTGCGCCGACGTGGTCGGGTTTTTGAGGCTATCGAAAAATTTTCAGTCATTAAAACGCTTCAGGCGGTGGAATCGTCGAACGTCTCCATTCTTGTGCTGGATGCCCAACAGGATATCTCCGACCAAGATGCCCAGATTGCAAGCTTCATTACCGAGGCGGGTCGCGCCTTGGTGGTGGCGGTGAACAAATGGGATGGTCTCGATTTCGCAGCCCGCGAGGAGGCCAAGCGACTTCTCGGGCGCAAGTTACCTTTTTTGTATTGGGCAAAAACCCATTTCATTTCCGCCCGCAGGGGCCATGGGCTTGATGCTCTCATGCGATCGGTGCTTCACGCTTACGAGGCTGCCACGCGTAAGCTTTCGACCCCGCGTCTTACTCGCGTGCTACGTGATGCAGTCGAGCGTCAGCAGCCTGCGCGACGAGCAGGGCAGAGACCTAAGCTTCGTTATGCTCACCAGGGCGGTCAGAATCCCCCCATTGTTGTTGTGCATGGAACGTCCTTGGACCAAGTCACCGACAGCTATCGCCGCTACCTCGAGGGGCAGTTTCGTAACTTTTTTGCCTTGGATGGAACACCCCTTCGTATTGAATGGAAAAACGCCCGCAATCCCTACGTGGAATGAAGGGCAAGCCCATTCGGACCGAGGGTATAGTTTCGTATCAGAATGACTAGAACAATGGAGCGCACGATGACAACAAATAAAGGCCAGGCACTTCAAGATCCTTTCCTCAACACCCTGCGACGTGAGCATGTCTCGGTTTCGGTGTACTTGGTGAATGGAATTAAGCTTCAGGGCCATATCGAGTCGTTTGATCAGTACGTTGTCTTGCTAAAAAACACCGTCACCCAGATGGTTTACAAGCACGCCATTTCAACCATCGTTCCCTCGCGGGCCGTTAACTTCTCGATTGAAAACGACCCCAGCTGAGCTGCTTGCAACCCCCGAACTGGGGGAGCTTGAGAGTTTTGCCCGGTCGGCGCAGTCCCGGGCTCAATTTTCAAGTCAGCCGAAGACACTCTTGGTTGCCGTGCAGCTCGGGCGGCTTCCCACACCCGACCTCTCGGAACTTCAGGCCCTGGCTATGTCGGCGGGTGCGCGTGTGCTTGAGCAGTCTGTTAGCCGGCGCGACCGTCCAGACCCCGCCATGTTCATCGGATCGGGCAAGGTTGAAGAGCTTCGCCAAATTTGCACAGATCAGCACATCGAGCTTGTCATTTTTGACCATGAACTTTCGGCAGGTCAGCAACGCAACCTTGCTCGTCATCTCGGCTGTCGTGTGCTCGACCGAGTCGCCCTCATTCTTGATATTTTTGCCTTAAGGGCGGCAACCCACGAGGGAAAGCTTCAGGTGGAGCTCGCACAGCTCGAGTATCTATCAGCCAGGCTCGTGCGCGGATGGACCCACCTTGAGAGACAAAAGGGTGGAATTGGTCTAAGGGGCCCGGGCGAGACCCAGCTTGAGACCGACCGCAGACTAATCGGACAAAGGGTGAAGGCCTTGCGCAAAAGGCTTGATGAGGTGCATCGGCAGCGTGAGAATCGTAGACGGGGGCGTAACCGCGATCAAAGCCTAAAGGTTTCCATTGTGGGCTACACCAATGCAGGCAAATCCACACTTTTTAACCGCCTTACCCATGCAGGCGTTCTTGCCGCTGATCAGCTCTTTGCCACACTCGACACGACCAGCCGCAGGGTCTTTTTAAATCCGGGCCAATACATGGTGCTCTCGGATACCGTGGGCTTTATTCGAGCCCTTCCCCACAGCCTCGTTCAAGCCTTCAAGTCCACACTGCTTGAAACCGTTCATGCGGACCTTCTTTTGCATGTGATCGATGCCGCCGACCCAGAGTCCCAAGCCCATCAGCAGGCTGTCTGTCAGGTTCTCGAGGAAATCGGGGCCAGTCACGTACCTCGCATCGACCTTTTCAATAAGACTGACCTTGTAGGGGTAGCGCCCCGGGGTGAGCCAGGGCCCTGTGGTAGGATCTCCAAGGTCTGGTTCAGTGCAGAAAAGGGCCTGGGTTTGGACATTGTTAGGCAGGCGGTTGCAGAGTTCGGATGGCCTCGCCATTCTCAATTCGATCTGCGGCTTATGGCCCCAGTCGATTCCGGTCCTGTTCCCGTTAACCTGCAGTCCCTGTTGTAAAACTCAATGAAGAATTCCTCCGACTCATGATCCACCGTTTACGTCGTTTCTTTTCTATTGGCGATCCGCGATGGGGTCGTGGCCCCGACTCGCAAGACAACGAGAACGCCAACGACTCGTCTGGTCGCTCCAACGGCCGAGGCCCCTCCGATTCCGACTCCAACGAGTCCGACAACGATCGGCAGTCGCCCTTTGGCCAGGGCAATCGCCAGGGTCCTCGACGGCCCAATGACGGCCCCCCCGACCTCGATGAGGTCTGGCGTGATTTCAACCGTCGCCTCAGTGGGCTTTTCGGTGGCAAAAAAGGTGGTCAGGGCGGCGGGCCTCGCAACCCCTGGGGCAACAATGGTGGCGGTGGAGGTGGAGGTTCGGGCCCTTCCTTGCCTTCGTTTAACGTCAACCCGTCCATGATTATCGCCTTGTTGGTGGGCCTGATTCTTATCTGGCTTGCCTCGGGCTTTTACATTGTGCAAGAGGGCCGTGCCAGTCTTGTTCTTCGGTTTGGTGAATACAAGTACTCAAGCGGTGCGGGCTTTAACTGGCGGCTTCCTTACCCCATTGAAGAGCACGAACTCGTTGACATTGCCCAGCTTCGTCAGGCTACCGTGGGCTACCGGGGCGAGCGTGGCGCAGGCCAGGCCCGAGACTCTCTCATGCTTACTCGCGACGAAAACATGATTGAACTGCAGTTTGCCGTTCAATACCGTGTGGGCAACCCTGAGCAGTACCTATTCAACAACACACGGCCCGACGATATTGTCGTGCAGGCCGCTGAAACGGCCATGCGTGAAGTGGTGGGTCGAAGCATTGCTGATGCGGTGCTCTACGAGAACAAAGAGGCCATTGGCCGAGAAGTTCTTAACATTACCCAGCGCATTGCCGACCGTTACGAGTCGGGCTTAAGTATCGTGAATGTCACCATTCAGAACGTGCAGCCCCCTGAAGAGGTTCAGGCGGCCTTCAACGATGCGATTAAGGCTGCCCAAGATGCCGAGCGTGTGAAGAACGAGGGTCAGGCCTATGCCAACGACGTCATTCCTCGTGCCCGTGGTGCGGCCGACCGTCTTATTGAAGAGGCCGAAGGTTATCGAGAGCGTCTTATCGCAACCTCTCAGGGTGATGCCGAAAGGTTCACAAGAGTCGTTACCGAGTACGCGAAGGCGCCCGCGGTTACGCGGGAGCGCCTTTACTTAGAGACCATGCAAGAGGTCTTCTCGAATGTAAGTAAGGTCATCGTCGATTCCAAATCCAATAGCAATCTGCTCTATCTGCCTCTGGACAAAATCCTTCAGCAGACCTCGGCGGAGGCCCAAAGGTCTGCAGCAGCAGCCATTTCAAACATGACAACTCCTGGTAACACGTCTCCCAGCACTATTCCCGTTCCTGGAGGTCTTGGCGCACCCGCAGCCTCCGGAGCAAGCCTTCGTGACCGTTTTAGGGAGGCCCGTTAAATGAACAAGCTCTTCGCCGCTATTGCGGGTTTTATTGTGTTGCTGATGCTTGGCAGCTCCATGGTTTTTGTCGTCGATCAACGGCAACATGCCTTGGTCTTCGGGCTTGGTGAAATCAAGCGGGTTATTTCTGAGCCCGGCCTTAACTTCAAGCTGCCCCAGCCGTTTCAAAACGTTGTCTTCATTGAAAAGCGTACTCTTACGATCGACAATCCCGAGGCTGATCGTTTCATTACTCGTGAGAAGCAAAACGTAGTGGTCGACACCTATGTTAAGTGGCGTGTTGCCGATCCGCGCATGTTCTTCACCAGTGTGGCCGGTCGTGCAGCCAGTGCCGAAGACCGTATCTCAAGGGCTTTGCGTGACGGACTGAATAACGAAATCGCCACTCGAACCGTGAATGAGGTTGTGTCGGGGGCCCGAGAGCAGGTTATGGATGGTGTATCTCGGCGGGTTGCTGAAGACGCCAAGCAAATTGGCGTGGAAATTGTTGATGTTCGACTTCGGCGAGTTGACTTTGCCGAGGAAATCCGTGATTCGGTCTTTCGTCGAATGGAATCCGAGCGTAAAGCCATCGCCAGTGAGCGTCGATCCACCGGTGCTGCAGAGGCAGAAAAAATTCGAGCCAATGCCGATCGTCAGCGAGAGGTTATTCTGGCTCAGGCCTACCGAAGGGCGCAGAGCCTGCGCGGTGATGGTGATGCCAAAGCCAACGCCAACTATGCTGCAGCCTTCGGTCAGAACCCCGAGTTCGCCTCCTTCTACCGAAGCCTTCAGGCCTACCGGGAGAGCTTCAATAAGTCATCCGACCTCATTGTGACCGACCCCCAGGCCGACTTCTTCAAATACTTCAAGGCGCCGAGCCGCCGCTAGCCGCTTACCGGCAGTCTCGGTCCGCTTTTTCTGTATCAACGCTACCTGTCGTATGCCCGCCTGGCTGCTCCCCGAACAAGTCTCCGACCAGCTTCCCCAAGAAGCTGAGCAGCTCGAGCGGCTGCGCAGGCGGCTTCTCGACCTCTTTGCCACATACGGCTACCGGCTTGTTCAGCCCCCCTTGTTTGAGCATGCAAGCAGCTTTTCTTTAAAGGGTGTGCGTGACCTTGAGGCACGTAGCTTCACCATGGCCGACCAGCTCACAGGTAGGCTTCTGGCAATGCGTCCTGACATAACACTGCAGGCCGCTCGCATTGACGCGCAGTTGTTTCGCTCCAACGATCTCAACCGGCTTTGTTATGCAGGCTCCGTTCTGCATGCTCAGGCCGCCGGACTGCTTTCAAGTCGGGAGCCCGTCCAGGTGGGCTGCGAACTATACGGACACGCAGGCATTGAGGCCGACCTGGAAATTCAAGAGCTTGCCCTGGCAAGTCTTTCTACTGCTGGCATTGAGTCCGTTCATCTTGATCTCACCGACCGAGGTATTTTTCTCGCCCTTCAAGACAGCGACTCCGCATTGAGCGAGCATGAGGCTCTTGCAAACCACACCGTGCAAGCCCTGCAGACCAAAGACAAGCCGGCGCTCTCTGCCCTGGCCGCCTTAAAGCCTGAGACACGTCAGGCGCTTATTGCCCTCACTGAACTTTATGGGCCGGCGCGTGGGCAGAATAATGTGATTGACAGAGCCCGCATTGAGCTTCCGAGGCTTAAGCCCATTGAGCAGGCGCTTGACCGGTTGCAGGCCGTTGCCGACTCGGCTCTTTTTGTGAAGCATCCGCAGTGCGCACTTAGCGTTGATCTCGCCGACCTTAAGGGCTGGCAGTATCACAACGGAATTATGTTCTCCATATACTGCGAAGGCTTTGCCGACGCAGTGGTGCGGGGTGGACGCTACGACGGTCTGGGTGAAGACTTTGGTCGATCGCGCGCCGCCACGGGTTTTAGCTTAGAACTGCGATCTTTAGGGATGGTGGCTGAAAGGCATACGAGTGCTGGGAGCGAAGAACGTTCTGTAAAGCCAGTTGCGGCGCCTTGGCTTGCTAGCGCCTCGACTCAAAGCCAAGAGTTTCAAGGTCTGCAAGAGCGCGTATTGCAAGAGCGAGAACGGGGTCGTTCGATTGTCTTTTTACCCGTAAGCCAGTGGGAACTATACAAAGGTCCACGCCTCGTGCATGCGAAGCACGAGGCAACGGGATGGGCCATTCAGGAGGATTAGTTTCATGATGAAGCCAATCGCAGCGCCAAGTCGTTCGCGTCGTAACCTTGTGGTGGTTGGAACACAATGGGGCGACGAAGGTAAGGGAAAGATCGTTGACTGGCTAACCGAAGAGGTCAAGGGTGTTGTTCGGTTTCAGGGTGGGCACAATGCTGGCCATACCCTGGTTGTGAATGGCCGCAAGACCATTCTTCGGCTTATTCCCTCGGGCATTCTCCATCCTCACGTTGTTTGCTACATCGGCAATGGTGTGGTGCTCTCGCCCCAGGCCTTAACCTCTGAAATCGACGAGCTTCAGGCAAGCGGTCTCCAGGTGGAGTCACGGCTCAAGATCAGCCTTTCCTGTCCGCTCATTCTTCCGGTTCATGTGGCCCTCGACCAGGCCCGCGAGTCTGCCCGGGGCGATGAAAAGATCGGTACAACCGGCCGAGGTATCGGCCCGGCCTACGAAGACAAGGTAGCGCGTCGCGCTATTCGGCTTATCGACCTTCGGTCGCCCGAGACACTCATGGCAAAGCTTCAGCCCCTGCACGACCTTCATAACCATGTGCTCACCGGCTTTCTAGGTGCGCCGTCCGTTTCAGCGAAGGATTGTTTTGAGGCACTTATGGCCATGGCGCCGCGGCTCTTGAAAATGGCTGCCGACGTACCGGATCTTCTTGCGCGTGAGATGGCAGCGGGACATCGTCTTTTATTTGAAGGGGCACAAGGCTCCTTGCTTGATATTGACCACGGCACTTACCCGTTTGTTACGAGCAGCAACTGCATTGCGGGTGCTGTTGGCCCAGGAGCGGGCGTTGGACCTGGCGAAATTGACTACGTGCTTGGGCTTACCAAGGCCTATGCCACACGCGTTGGCTCGGGCCCCTTTCCAACCGAGCTCTTTGATGAAACGGGCAGGCACCTTGCTGAAAAGGGCAATGAGTTTGGTTCGGTGACAGGCCGGCCGCGCCGATGCGGCTGGTTCGATGCAGCAGCGCTGCGTCGCTCCATTCAAATCAATGGCGTGACGGGCCTTTGCATTACCAAGCTTGATGTTCTTGATGGTCTGAAAGAAATTAAGCTTTGCGTGGGCTATGACTCTCCTGACGGCAGGCTTGATGTTCTTCCTGCTGGGGCCGATTCAGTGGCGCAGTGCAAGCCTATTTATGAGTCTTGGCCGGGCTGGGAAGGCTCGACAGCGGGAATAAAGTCCTGGGACGATCTTCCCATTGAAGCGCAACGTTACTTAACACGGCTAAGCGAGGTCACAGGTGCGGGCATCTCCATGATTTCAACTGGTCCTGAGCGCGACGAAACCATCCTGCTCGATCACCCCTTCGCGGGTTAGCATCAAAGAGAAACCGTTGCATTGATTTGCCATGGTGCCCAGAAGAGGACTCGAACCTCCACAGTGTTGCCACCGCTAGGACCTGAACCTAGTGCGTCTACCAATTCCGCCATCTGGGCTTTGCTGCTGAGGAAGGATGGTGATGAATGGCGCACAATAGAGACCAACTGCTTTCTTAGGCGCGCTGCCCTTCTCGCAACGGCCTTCACTTTATCGGGATTCTCAGATTTGTCAAAACACGCAACAGGCCCCCGCCACAAATCGTCCGGACGGGAAAAGTCCGAAGAGCGAAACCCTGTCTTCACAGGCAAACTCATTGGTCATCGCGACGGCTTCGGATTTCTAAGGCCCGACCAGGGTGGCGACGACGTTTTTGTTTCGCCCCGCGAAATGCTTAAGGCTATGCATGGCGATCGCGTCTCGGCCAGGCTCTCGGGCACCGATCGTCGCGGTCGGCCCGAGGCCGTGATTGAAGAGGTGCTTGAGCACGCGGTGAGTCGGCTGGTGGGCAGGCTGGTTCATGAGCGGGGTATGACCCTCGTCATCCCTGAAGATCAGCGCATCAAGCATGACGTGGTGATTGATGCGGGGGAGGTCGCAGGCGCCCAGCCTGGGCAGGTGGTGGTGGTGGAAATTCTCGACCCACCTACGCGCTACACGCCACCCATTGGTCGGGTGGTTGAAATTCTCGGGGGTGTGGATGACCCTGGCATGGAGGTCGAAATTGCGGTTCGAAAGTTCGATGTGCCTTCGCAGTTTACGGCCGAGGCCCTCTCACTCGCGGAGCAACTTCCTGAGCAGATTCGCCGAGCCGATCTAAAAGGGCGGGTCGATCTTCGTGACCTTCCCTTCATGACCATCGATGGCGAAGATGCCCGCGACTTTGATGATGCGGTTTATGCCGAGCCCGCAGGCACGACGCGTCGTTCTTCGACACGCCTGTTGGTAGCCATTGCCGACGTGGGGCATTACGTGAAGTCAGGCGATGCGCTCGATCGCGACGCCTACGAGCGCGCGACCTCGGTCTACTTCCCGCGTAGGGTCATTCCTATGCTGCCCGAGAAACTCTCCAATGGGCTTTGCTCGCTGAATCCCAACGTGGAGCGGCTGGTTCTGATCTGCGACATGGTGGTCTCGGCGGCAGGCAAGGTCACGGCCTATCAGTTCTATGAGGCGGTGATTGTTTCGGCGGCAAGGCTCACCTACGACCAGGCCTGGTCGGCCATGGCCGACCCCCAAGGTATTGAGGCCACGAGGCTTGGGCCCTTGCATGCGGCCCTTATGAACCTCGTGCGTGTCTACGAGACGCTGGCAGGCGCCCGTTCAGAGCGCGGGGCCATTGAGCTTGAGACCGTTGAAACCTTTATGCAGGTTGGCACTGATGGCCGGATTGAAAAAATCCTGCCTCGCGTGCGCAACAATGCCCACAGACTTATTGAAGAGTGCATGCTTGCTGCCAATACCAGTGCGGCCGACTTCTTAAGGCGTATGAAACGTCATGGGCTTTATCGGGTTCACGAGGGTCCCACGCCCGAGCGCCTGAAGTCACTGCGGGACTTTTTAAAGCTTCAGGGTTTAAGTCTTTCGGGTGGAGACGATCCGCAGCCGGCTGACTATGCGGAGCTCTCGAAGAAACTTCTTGCACGACCCGATGCACGCCTCTTGCAGACCTTATTGCTTCGCTCCATGCAGCAGGCCATTTACAGCCCAGATAATGCAGGCCATTTTGGCCTTGCCTACGAGGCTTATACCCACTTTACCTCGCCCATTCGGCGTTACCCCGATTTACTTACTCACCGAGTCATTAAAGCTGCCTTGGCCTCTAAGAACTACCTTCCCAGCTTTGGCGGAGACGACCTGCTCTTAAGCCCCGAGGCGGCGGCGGATAGTTCTGGCCAGCCGCCGAAGCTCGACGCAGATCGACTCGACTGGTGGCGACGTGTGGGCGATCATTGCTCGGCCGCCGAGCGCCGGGCCGACGAAGCCTCTCGCGATGTGGAGGCCTGGCTTAAGTGCCAGTTCATGCGCAGTCGTGTGGGCGAGCAGTTTCGTGGAACAGTCACGGGTGTTACAAGCTTTGGCCTTTTCATCACGCTTGACTCCCTCTATGTGGAGGGGCTCGTGCATGTCTCAGAGCTGGGTGCCGAGTACTTCCAGTACAACGAGGTTCTGCATGAGCTTCGTGGTGAGCGAACAGGCGTACGTTTTCGGCTCTACGACCCCGTCTCGGTACTGGTCTCTCGCGTTGATCTTGATGGCAGGCGCATCGAGTTTCGACTTGTACCATCGGTCGTGCGTTCGGTACGCAAGCAGTCCCAGCCAAGTCGAGACGGCGCTGAGTGGGATGCCCCAGCGGTTGACGACCTTGCCGAGATTGAGGGCGGGCCGTGGCCTGTTGCTGATGAGCCGGCCTGGCCCGAGCTTGTTGGTGATCCTGTTGGAAGGGGAGGTGGCCTGCGATCAGCAAAGCCGGCGCCCTTGTCGAAGAGCAGCGCTCCAGCCATGGCAAAGGGCGGTAAGGGTGGAAAGTCAAGCAAGTCCAAGCCTAAGGCAGCAAAGGCTGCCAAGGGCATAAAGGTCGCAGCCAAGGCGGGACAGGGCAGGGCCGCTCGTAAGCGACGGCGCAGCGACTAAGGCGGTCTTTTTCATGGCGTCTTCTTTTAGCCAGCAGGTTTTGCTGGGTTTTCATGCGGTACGTGCCAGGCTCAGAACTGAGGCCTCAAGCATTCAAAGCGTGCTAATTGACCGCGACCGACAGGATGCAAGGCTTAAAGCACTGACTGTCGAACTGCAGGCTGCCGGTTGCTCGGTAAGCCTCGAGTCGGGTAGGCAGTTGGACCGGCTTGCCAAGGGGCAGCGCCATCAGGGTGTGCTTGCCCTTGCTGACTACCGTGAGCCAAGTCTTCGATACGACGACTTGCTCGATGGCCAAGGCTTTATGGTTTTTCTTGATGGTGTCACCGACCCTCACAATCTAGGCGCTGTATTACGAACCGCGGAAGCCTCGGGCGCCCGAGCCGTAGTTGCCCCCAAAGATCACAGCGCACCTTTAAACGAGGTTGCTGTGCGAGTTTCGGCTGGCGCTAGCGAGACACTTCCTTACATGCAGGTGACCAACCTGGTTCGTGCCATCGAGCAGGCCCAAGACAAAGGTTACTGGGCACTGGCCTTTGCCGACGAGGCAGGTCACTCCTTTTACGACCAGAACCTTGCCGACCAGCCGCACCTGCTTATCTTCGGATCTGAGGACAAAGGCATTCGACGCCTGGTTCGAGAACAGGCCGACGCTTTGGTGAGCCTACCCATGATGGGAAGCGTTTCGAGCCTGAATGTCTCGGTGGCCTGCGGTGTGGCCTGCTACGAAACGCTACGGCAGAGGCAGGTAAAGCGGGTTAATGCGGGTTAAGGCCTAGTCATGACCCCGCCGAGTCTCTAGGCTTGCGCTTGCGTGCGCGAAAGTCCCATGGGGCGACGGGGTCATTTTCTTGCCACAGGCCAAGTTTTTTAGCCTGGGCCTCTCGTTCGGCGCGGTCGTAGCGGCGACGCATGTCGGGGCTGAGGTCTGACTGATAGCGTCGAAAGAACCAGGCATTACCCTCTCGAAGCATTTTTTCACCAAGGTCTTCGCCATTGACCTCTACGCGAACAAGCCATCGCCGAAAGACATCCCTTTTTAAAATTTCAATGCGCGCTGTGGGCGTCCTTAATAAAGCCACAAACTGGTCGCGACTCTCGTTGGCATGAGGCTGGCCTTTCTCGGGGGCGTCAATACCCACAATCCGAACATGAAGGGTCTCGCCCTCGTAGCGAACAATGGCGGAATCACCGTCAAAAATACGAACAAGTTCAATGGGCCGGTCAGCCTGCGATGGCTGGCTCTGCGGCGACTCCGCCTTGACTTTCAGGGCTGAGAAGGCTGCAGTCGCTTCGAACCCGGTATCGTTAAAGCCAAACGCCTTTGGCCCAAGACTTAGCGTGCCAAGCAAGATAAGACCAAAGCCTGCGATAAGCCTGCAGGAAAAATACGAACGACTGAACGAGGCAGAGTGCATGAGAAACCTAGAGGCAACAAAGGAGTGGCAAGATTGCTGGCCACTATTGTCGCCTGAAGAGTGTCTGCCATCACCCTGCTATTGCGATAGGCCTGTTCCTTCGGTGGGCGATTTATTGCGCGCGGGCCTTCAGCCCTGGTCTTTTCAGTCACCCCAGGCCACTCAGCAAGCTCCCTTGGGCTGGATGCCAAAGGGCCTCATGGAAGCCCTCTTGTCAAAGTGCCCCTCCGGCACAAGGCATCAAGCACTTTTCCTGCAGGAACCTTTTCAGTGGCAAGGCCTTGGGCCAGGCCTTTTCGTTGATCGGCAGCGACTCCAACGTTTTGAGCAGGGGCTTGCGGATCTCCTAGGCCCCCATGGCTGGCGCCACGAAAATTTTGCAGTCATTGATCGCGCGGGCCTAAAACCCTTACCCGATCTGCAGCTTGAGCGGTCGCTTTTCCGCTGGTTGGGACTTTTGTCGGAGTCCGTTCAGCTAAATATCAGGCGTGAGGACGGCAGCCTTTGGATTGCCCAAAGGGCAATGACCAAGGCGATTGATCCGGGCCTGTGGGATGCGGTTGTTGCGGGTGGTTTATCGGCAGGCGAGCTGCCTGAGGGGGCTGTTCAACGCGAGTCCTTTGAAGAGGCTGGCCTGACAAACCCGTGGCATAAACAGATTCAAAGGGCAGCAGCCCCATGCATGCGAATTGCTCGCCTTGTTGCCCCGCCCATGCCGCCCGGTTCGAAGGCCCCATGGCCAGAACCTTGCCTGCATCACGAAAGGGTCTGGCGTTTTGAAATTACGATTCCCAATGCTTGGCAGCCCTCGGCCAACGACGGCGAGGTGATGGCTTTCCGGGCCGTGAAGCCAGAGGAGATTTTCTCTTTATGGCAGCGCGGGGAGTTTAACCACGAGGCCGCCTGCGCCAGCCCTTAACGAATGGCATTGGCAAGGCTAAGTACCGAGGCCGCATACAGATAGCTTCGGTTGTAGTGGGTTACCGCAAAAAAGTTTTCACTTACCAGCCAATATACGGGCGCTGAATTAGGCTCGGGCAGCCGAATAATACTTGCGGGTAGGTCTTGCGAAAGACTGCGCCAGCCTTTCGGAATAGGAAGGGCTCGCTCAATATCACCAAGCCGATGTTCAGCACTCAGTCGTGTCACAAGGAAGTCTGCGGGGTTGTCACGCGAGCGAAGCTTAAGCGGCGTGAAGCTTGGAAGGCCGCGCTTCCAGCCATGGGACTTCAGGAAATTGGCCACCGAGCCCATGGCATCGGCCATGCTGTTAATAAGGTCAATACGTCCATCCTGGTCAAAGTCCACTCCCCAGGCCTGCCAGCTTGAGGGCATAAACTGAGGAATGCCAAGCGCACCTGCAAACGACCCTTCGGATTTAAAGAGGTCAATATCACCCCGGCGGCCCATCACCAGCAGGGCCTCAAGCTCCTTTAAGAAGAAGTCTCTGCGCCGCTCGCCTTGAAAGCCGAGGCTTGCCAGAGTGTCCAGAACGCGAAAGCTTCCGGTAATGCGCCCGTAGCGTGTCTCCACACCTAAAATGCCCACCACCACCTCGGGAGGCACGCCATAAAGATCCTCGGCCCGTTCTAAAAACAAGACCTGTTTCGCAAGCAGCTGCCTACCCTCTCGCACCGTACGCTCATCGAGGTTCAGCGCGAGTCTGCGCGAAAGCGAGGGCGGGGGGCGGTCGGCAGGAGGCTTATCGGGCGGTGGATTTATGAGCGCAAGGGCTCTGTCTTGCTGCTCAAGAAGTTTAAACCGGGCATTTAGCCAGTCGGCCTCCATGCCATGCCGAAGCCTCATGAGGTCGAAGAACGCCTCAAGCCGTTCAGGGTCAATCCAGCCCGGACCCCAATCATTGGCTGGAGCTTTTGTTGAGGCCAAGAGGCTTTCAGGTGCTGCAGCAAAGCCCCCCAGTCCTAAACCCAAGGCGGCAGCGCAGACAAGTTCGCGCCGTTGGGTGTTATACTTCAAGGCTTTTCGAAAAGTTGAAGTTTTCACTACTTTTAAGGATTCAAAACCATGGTGGTTATTCGTCTTGCCCGTGGTGGGTCGCATAAGCGTCCTTTTTACCATGTTGTGGCTGCCGATTCCCGCAAACGGCGCGATGGCCGTTTTATTGAGCGGCTTGGCTTTTTCAACCCCGTTGCGCGTGGAGCAGATCCCGAGCTACGTCTGTCAATGGATCGCGTTGACTACTGGACCGGTGTGGGAGCCCAGGTAAGCCCCCGCGTAGCACAACTGGTTAAGTCATTCCAAAGCCGTCAGGCGGGTGGTCAGGCCGCAGCCTAAGCCGTCGAAGTCACAGGCGTCGAAGGCCCAGGCAACTGCCCAGGCTTTTACCGGGCGCCGACTTCAGCGACTCGGGCCTGCTCTTGAAGCACCGTCCACCTCCCAGCTGCCCTTTGAGTCGCAAGGGCCCTCTAGTTTTTCCCCACTGGTTCAACTTGGGGCCGCCTCTGGCCTTAAGGGTCAGCTTCGGGCATCTCCCCTGCAGCAATCCATCGTAATCAATGCCCAGTCGGGAGAGCTTATTTCCGCTGCGGGGCCGCTGGTCTTGGCGGCATCCAAACGCTGCTGGGTAAAGACGCCTCGTCAGAAATGGCTGGTCTGTAAAAGCCTCGCCTTCAGCCCAGGGTTAAAGTTTCTTCTTGCAAATCAAGGCGCCCTGCCGCGTCTTCGCATCAGCCTGGATATCTGTCAGCATCGCAGCCAGGCCGAAGAATTGCAGCACAGCGAACTTGGCCTGGAAACTAGCGAGCTAGAAGTGCATTCCAAGTCTTTTTGGCGCGTCTTTAGTTGGATTCACTGGCAGGCTTTTTGTCCGAAAGGTAAAAGCCTAGGGTATGTTCAAGAGGTTCTCACCAGCAGGTTTCAAGCGGTGCTTCGTCTGGGCCCCACCATCGAGTTGTTGAGCGACTCCTCGAAGACCCCCGATTCGGCAGGTGCCTTGGTGCCTGTGGTTCCTCGTTATGTTCTCAAGGTGCTCCCCGACGACCGCAGGCTTGTCTTGGATTGGACTCCCTAATGCCGCCATCCCCTGCTTTTCGTTTCGATGTTATTTCCATCTTTCCTGAGTTTTTCGAACCTTGGAAGCGACTTGGCGTTTGCGGTCGGGCTGTCGCCCGAGGCCTCGTCGACCTTAAGCTTTGGAACCCTCGGCAGTTTGTGAACGATCCTCATCAGACCATTGACGATCGGCCCTACGGAGGTGGTCCTGGCATGGTGATGATGGCTGCGCCCTTGGCCGATGCGGTCAAGGCGATTCGCTCCAATCTGCTTGCCCAGGGCATCACGGCAGGCCCCGTCGTCATGCTCTCACCGTCGGGTCGTCGGCTCGACCAGGATTGGCTTGAAGAAAAACTTACCCATCCGGTGAACCCAGCCTCAGCCCTTCCCCCAGCCATAAACCAGCAAATAACCCCGCAGATGACCCTGGTCTGTGGCCGCTACGAAGGTGTGGATCAACGGTTTATTAATCGCTATGTCACCGAGGAACTCAGTCTTGGCGATTTTGTTATGTCAGGAGGCGAGATTGCCGCCTTAGCGGTGCTCGACAGCGTGGTTCGGCGCCTTCCGGGGGTAATGCAAGACGAGCTCTCCTCGGTACAAGAGTCCTTCTTAACGGGCCGTCTTGAGCATCCACACTACACCCGACCCGAAGTTTTTGAGGGGGAAGGGGTGCCTGAGCTGCTTTTATCTGGACATCATGGCAAAATAGCGGGCTGGCGAGAAGAGCAGTCTCTTTGCCAGACAAAACGTCGGCGCCCCGATCTTTTAATGGCGCCCTCGAAAAAGCCGTAGTTTTTTCATCCTCTGAATGGTTATGCTCAAGGTCACCTAGAAAATCTTTTCGCCTTGCGCAAGACGCCGTTTCACGATGCTTATAGGAGCGTTGTTGTGAACATCATCGAAACACTCGAGCGGGAAGAAATTGCCCGTCTCAACAAAGAGATCCCCGTATTTGGTCCCGGCGACACGGTCGTGGTTAGCGTGAACGTCGTTGAAGGAACACGCAAACGCGTGCAGGCCTACGAGGGTGTGGTTATTGCCAAGCGTAATCGGGGTCTGAACTCCTCCTTCATTGTCCGAAAAATTTCGGCAGGCGAGGGCGTTGAGCGAACCTTCCAAACCTACTCGCCGCTTATTGCAAAAATCGAAGTTAAGCGCCGGGGCGATGTGCGCCGAGCCAAGCTCTACTACCTGCGTCAGCGCTCGGGCAAGTCCGCACGTATTCGCGAAAAGCTTCCCGCACGCAAGGCGGCCTTGGTTGCGGTAACCGCGGCTCCCGAGAAGCAGCCGCCCGCGCAGGCCGACGAAGCCGCCGCCGACACGGAGAACTAGCGTTTTCGACCCGCAGTCCGCATCGCGTCTGCCTCTTGCCAGCCACCAGCCGCTTCCCTCAGAGGCGCTGGCGACTGACTTCCTGCTTCAGCTTAAAACCTACTGCGAACACCTTCGCCCCTTCCCGTCGTGGACCCCTGAGGTCCTTGCCGATCGGGGTCGAAGGCTTGCGGAAGTTAAAAACCCCATTGCTGCAGCGGTACTCATTGCCATTCTGCCCTCGCCTCAGGGCCTGCGAGTACTGCTTACTCGACGACCCGAGTCCATGAAGGACCATCCGGGTCAAATCAGCTTCCCCGGGGGGCGTGCCGAACCTGATGATGCCTCGGTCCATCACACCGCCCTTCGCGAGGCAGCCGAAGAGGTTGGGCTATGCCCCACGTCTGTTGTCGTCCTCGCCCAGCTTCCCGATTACCTCACTGTCACGGGCTATCAGGTTTCCCCGGTTCTCGGCCTTGTGAATGGAGGCTATAAGTTACAGGCCGACAGCCTTGAGGTCGCAGAGCTTATTGAGCTACCACTGGCCGATGTTCTGAACCCCGCTAACCACGAACGCCGGGGCCTTGAGCTACCTACAGGGACCGCTGAATTCTTTGCCATTCCGGTGCATGGGCAATTTATCTGGGGTGCAACAGCAGCCATCATCCGTAACCTGTACCATTTCCTCTATGCTGCTTGGAATCAACGCCCCTCAAGTTCGAGTGCACGCTTTGGGTCGATGCGCCCCTAAGCGCTTGGGGCCTAAACCCACAGGTGCGACGACCCCATGACGCTCATTAGCCTTCTTCTCGCGCTCCTACTCGAGCAGGTTCAGCCGGTGCGCGAGACAAGCGTATTGCGTGACTGGTTAAATAATCAGCTTCGTCGGGTGCGCCTTATGGCAGCCCCCGATCAGTCGGGGCCTGTCTGGGCTGCCTGGTACCTGGTCGTAGCGGGCGCGGCTGTCCTAAGCTTACTTTTGGTCTGGCTTTTGGGCATGGTGCATCCCATTCTTGAGCTCCTTGCCACTGCCGCCATACTCTATCTAACACTCGGGTTTCGAAGGTTCAGTCACTGGTACAGCGAAATTCAGGCAAGCCTTGCCCGTGGCGATCTCGAGTCCGCGCGCCAGACGCTCGCTCAATGGGTCGATCAGTCCAAGGCCGGGCTACCCGCCCAGGTGGCCAGTCAGAGGGGCGACGAGTCCGCGGTGGCACGGGAGTCCATTCGGCTGGGTATGACAGCCGCTCAGCAGCATGTCTTTGGGGTGATTTTCTGGTTCGTTATTCTGCCTGGGCCTTCGGGCGCGGTCGCCTACTGGCTAAGCGCTCTGCTGCTGCGTTCGTGGTCTTCGCCCCGTAACGAGCTGAGCCGGCTTGCCGACCAGCCCGATGTTGAGGCCATGGCGGGCGACATGGGCAATATTGCTGACGATGCCCATGGCCGTATTTCCAGCCAGGCTTTTCGCTGGGTCGACTGGCTGCCCGTTCGAGTCACAGCCGCCATTTTTGCCGTGGTGGGCAACTTTGAAGATGCAATTGGTCTCTGGCGCTCGCGCGTTATTGCGGCACCCGAGTCCACCGACGACACCGAGCGTGTACTTATTGCATCGGGCTCAGGCGCCATGGGCATTGAGCTTGGCCTGCCCGATGCTCCATCAGGGGCTGAGGGCCTTGATGATGTCGAGGGAGCGTTCGCGGTCTCGTCCTCCGCGGGCCCCAGCCTGCGAGAGCCTGATGGCTCGGCCATGGCATCGGCCATCGGGCTTGTATGGCGGGCTGTCCTGGTCTGGTTCTTTATGGTGCTTTTATTCTCTTTAGGCCGCTGGCTGGCCTAGCCCAGCTCGTGCACCAGGCGTCGCCAAAGCCCGAGTCGTTGTTGAAGCTGCTGGTAGCGATCTTCGCTAACGAGCTTCTCGGTAAGCATGGTGTTTAGGCTCTCGGTGAGAACGCAGCCCGGCTCCTGGTCGTGCTGGCAGTTGTAGAAACGACAACGTCCTTTGTTCTGAATCTCAAGCCATTCCGGAAAGGCACCTAAAAGATCTTCGGTCGTGAGGTGCTGTATGCCGAAGGTCTGAAAGCCTGGTGTGTCAATAAGCCAGCCATCCACATCCAGCCATTCGTAGGCGCGGCTTACCGTTGTGGTGTGGCGACCGGTCTGCAGGGCCTGCGAAATCGCCTGAGTCTGCGCACCGGCGTCGGGAATAAGCCTGTTAAGCAGGCTCGACTTCCCCATCCCCGACTGACCAATAAGCCCCACCACAGGGTTTGTTATGCCTTGCGCGCGAATCGCCTGCACCAGCGCCCCGGTGCCTGACTCGCTACTTGGGTCTTGGCCCTCGTGGTCAATGCAGCTTATTTCGGCATCGGGCAGGCATGGCCAGGGAAGGCAACTCCGAAGGCTCGCGCGAGCCCGATCCGTTTCTTCTGAGAGGTCCGTCTTGTTGAGGGCGATGATGTAAGGCAGACCTTCGGAGGCAAGGGTTGCCAAAAGTCTCACCATGAGTTCAGGGGCAAAGAGCGGCTCGCCTGAGACCAGAACGATCACCAGGTCGAGGTTGGCCGCAATGACTTTCTGACGATGCGCTTCGGCCCGAACAAGGGCATTTCGGCGCGGCAAAAGCTCCATAAGGCTTGAAGGTGGCTCGGACAAGAGAGCCAGGTCGCCTGCCACGGGTTTTAGGGCTCTTCCTTTAAGAGGAACAGCCTGGCTGTTTAACGGGCCTGTTACAGGACTCACCCAGGCATGGCTGCCGTGGGCGCTAATTACGCGATGAGCTTCAGAATGCGATCGGCGCAATCAAAGTCCTTTGACGTGATACCTCCCTCGTCATGGGTAATGGTTCGAACCAGAAGGGATCGATAGCCAAAGCAGACATCGGGATGATGATTGATGTCATTCGCAATCTGCATGATGGAGGTCACGATCCGGCAGACCTCGTCAAACGATTCGGGCTGCAGGCTAAGGGTGAGCATGCCGTCTTCGAGCCGCCAGGGTTGACGGCTAGACAGTTGGGCAATCACTTCATTGGGTTCGAGCACCATAGCCCGTAGTCTAACGGAGGTCCAAGATCCGTTGCCAGTCATTGCCCATCAATGCCTTACACTGGCCTTATGACATCAAAGACATCCTCAGACGCTGCAACGCCTAATGACGATTATCTGGTCTGGCTCGACATGGAAATGTCGGGCCTTGACCCTGAGACGCATCGAATTTTAGAAATCGCCCTGGTGGTCACCGACAGCCAGTTGCAGGTTGTGGCCCATGCCCCTGTTTACGTGGTGCATCAAACCGCGGAGCACCTCGACACCATGGACGCATGGAATAAGGGCACTCATGGTCGATCGGGACTTATCGAAAAGGTGAAGGCCTCAACCCTTGCAGAGGCCGATGTCGAGCGTGAACTGCTTGCCTTTTTAAAACAGTACGTGGGCGCGGGAAAGTCGCCCATGTGTGGCAACACAATTCACCAAGACCGGCGCTTTTTGTTGCGCTACATGCCCGCCCTCGAGTCGTATTTTCATTACCGAAATGTGGACGTCAGCACCTTGAAGGAGCTCTGCCGGCGATGGAACCCAGCAATTATGAAGGGCTTTGAAAAGAAGGGTGCCCATACGGCCCTTGCCGATATTCTCGAGTCCATCGACGAGCTTCGTTATTACCGAAAGCAGCTCATGCCGGGCACCCTGCCGGAGGCAGAGCCGGGCGTAATCTCGAACCAGGCTTAAGGCGTTCGTCGCTCGTAAAGCGTAAGTCGCTCTCGGTTATCGCGTCCCGGTTTTCGAGGACCCTGCCATAGTCGTTCCCATTCCCGAGGTTCCGGGCGAAAGTTGTCTTCATAGACAAGCAGCCATCGGCAACCTAGGCTCTCATTAAGATCAACCGACACCTCTTGCCTACCGAATGAAGGCACCTCCGTCACGCTACCCGAGAGAGGTCTCAGACTGGGTTCAAGCATGGCGAGCGCAATCGTTCGGCCCATAAGGTCGTTATCCGCCGCGGCAATGCAGTGGTCGTTCCGGAGGTCCTCAGGGCTCGCTTGGAATGAGGCGCCGGTGGTTGACACCGCCTCAGATGGCCCTGCCATTGCCATGGCTGCTTTAAGTTCTGCCGCCAGAGGCTGGTAGCCCCTATTGATTTCAAGAGCGGGTAATAGTAAAGACATAAGCAAGACCCAGCTCAGACCAAGCCCTCCGGCTGTAAGCAAGACAGGGCGCCAGAGGCGGCTCTCTGCTCGCCGTGTTCGCCAGAGCACCAGCGCCACCCAAAACCCGCTGGTGATGGTTCCTAGCAAAAGGCTGGCAAGGCTTGCCTGAGGTGTGATGCCTGGGGCATGGAAGGCCAGGCGCTCGGCAAAAAAGGCAGGCTGATTGAACTCAATAGCAGACCAGTAAAGCCAAATGAGAACGCCAAGGCCCGAGAAGAGGGCAACGGCGAACCAGTCAATTAACGAGGAGAGACCTCGCGGCAGAGAGAGCAGCCCAAAGGCTGCAAGACAGGCCAGTACGACAATCGGCAGGGTTCGAGCTGGACTTACCCCGCCTACGCCTAAGAGCCCCATGAGCAGGCTTGCACCAAGTAAAACAAGCAACACCTGCAAATGGGCAAGGCCAAGAAGCTTGTGACGCCACGCCTGAACCAGCAGTGCGGAAATCACCGGCCAGGCCGGCCACCAGGTCCAGGCCCATGTCTTCGGGCCATGAATAAGAGAGGGCCCATCAAGCGCCCACTGAGCCTGCCACCATTGGCTAAGGGCCATCGACTCCTGCAGCATCGCAGCAAGCAGCACCCAACAGGCTATGCCCATGGCAAGCACCAGGCCCGCCCAACTGCCCCATTCCTTCACTGTCATGCGCCAGCCCGGTAGGGCAGTACCTACAAGCAGGACGCCGAGCCCCGCGGCAGAAAGGCCTGCGATACCGTCGCTTAGCAAGAGCCCTGTAAGGCTCAGCCCAACCCCAAGACCTGCTTGACGAGGCCGCTCGGGTGCCATGGAGAGGGCCCACAGCAAAAGCGCCTGCAGTGCAAAGCTGCTTGTCGCCGAGCCAGCCTCGTGCCAACGCGCAAGAGCGCCAAGGGTGCCTATGGCAAAGAGCACTGCGCAGTCGGCAACCGTACGCGCGAAGTCGGGCCCCGAAGGTCCAATCCCCAAAGGGTCGAAGGGTCGCGCCTCGCGCCGGCGCGCAAGCCGGTAGGTGGCTCTCCACAGAGCCCAGAGACCGAGGAGTATTAGCCCAAGTTGAGTAAGGCGGGCGGCTGCGGTCACCTGAAGTGGCGTGGTCAGCCACAGGCTTGCACCTACAAGATCGGAGCCAAGGCTAAACAGGCGTGCCAGACCAGCCGCCAGCCAGATAAACAAGGGGCCTTGCTCGGCCATAACCCACTGACCAAGGCTTGGAACGCTAAGCCAGCCAGCCCCTTGAGACTGCGAAGCCTCAAGGTGGCTACGCACCATGGCAATGGCCTCAATATCAGGACCCTGCCAAGGGGAATGCAGCCATAGGCCTGAGAAGCCTAGTAGCGCTGCAAGCCATACCAATAGAGATTTTGGAAAGGGGGTGGCCGAGCTTGCTGCAAGGCCTGGTAGAGGGCGAGACTCCCCCCACTGCGAGAGGAGTTCGAGGGTTCGGCTTGAGCGCGCCATGGACCAGCCGAGGGCTAGATGGCGCCCAACCGGGGAGAGAACTTAGTTCTTGGCTGCGCCAGTACCTGTTTTCGCACCAAACTTCTGACGAAACTTTTCAACACGACCCGCGGTGTCCATCATCTTCTGAGTGCCGGTGTAGAAAGGGTGCGACTCCGAGCTGGTGTCGAGCTTGTAAAGGGGATACTCTTTGCCGTCCTTCCACTTAATGGTTTCTTTTGTCGAAACCGTCGAGCGGGTAACAAAGCTAAAGTCGTTGGAGAGGTCAACAAAGACCACCTCACGGTAGTTGGGGTGAATGCCTTCTTTCATAAACGGAACTCTCTGAGATTTCTGTAAAAAAACTAAAGTTTTCTAGTATAACCTACCCGCCACGCTTCATCATGTCGAAGAACTCTGCGTTGTTCTTCGTCTGGCGAACCTTGTCGAGTAAGAACTCCATGGCCTGAATCTCATCCATGTCATGAAGCAGTTTTCGTAGAATCCAAATCTTCTGCAGCAGGTCGGGCTTGATAAGCAGTTCTTCCTTACGGGTGCCCGATCGATTGATATTAATGGCAGGGTAAACACGTTTCTCGGCGAGCCTGCGCTCAAGGTGAACTTCCATATTCCCCGTGCCCTTGAACTCCTCGTAAATTACCTCATCCATGCGAGAGCCGGTTTCAATGAGGGCTGTTGCAATAATGGTGAGCGACCCGCCCTCTTCAATATTTCGGGCGGCTCCAAAGAATCGCTTGGGTCGATGCAGGGCATTGGCATCAACACCACCCGTAAGCACCTTTCCGGAGGTGGGCACCACCGTGTTGTAGGCCCGCGCCAGTCGAGTAATGGAATCAAGCAGAATCACGACGTCTTTCTTGTGCTCGACAAGCCGTTTGGCCTTCTCAATCACCATCTCAGCAACCTGAACATGGCGAGTGGCTGGTTCATCGAAGGTGGATGCAACTACCTCACCACGAACCGATCGCTGCATCTCGGTGACTTCCTCGGGGCGCTCATCAATCAGTAGAACAATAAGAACAACCTCGGGGTGATTGGTAGAAATGGCATGGGCAATGTGCTGCATCATCACCGTCTTACCGCTCTTGGGCGAGGCAACCAGTAGACCACGCTGACCTTTTCCAATGGGCGAGACCATGTCGATAATTCGGCCCGTAATATTCTCTTCGCCCTTCATCTCACGCTCAAGGCGCAGGGGCTCATTCGGGAAGAGCGGCGTTAGGTTCTCAAAAAGAATCTTGTTCTTCGAGGCCTCGGGGGGCTGCTGATTGATTCGGTCTACCTTAACCAGTGCAAAGTAGCGCTCTCCGTCTTTGGGCGTCCGCACCTCGCCCTCAATGGAGTCACCGGTGTGCAGGTTAAACCGGCGAATCTGCGAGGGCGACAAATAGATGTCGTCGGTGCTGGCCAGGTAAGAGGATTCGGGGGCCCGCAAGAAGCCAAAACCATCGGGCAGGACCTCAAGAACACCGTCACCAAAAATCTGCTCGCCTGTTTTGGCCTTCTTTTTAAGGATGGCAAACATAAGTTCTTGCTTGCGAAGCCGGCTGGCATTTTCAATTTCAAGCGAGATCGCCAGCTCGACGAGCTGGGTGACCGGCATAGCCTTGAGTTCAGAGAGGTACATAGTTAAAGGACACCACCGTAAATAAAAAAAGAGAGGGTTTTAAAGGGGCTTCGCTGCAACAAAACTTGAAGGGTGGAAGCCCCGGGGCCATGACCGGGAAGTAACCGGCCTCGGGCATGTAAGAAAAAACTTAAATTTGGCTATCAATCCAGGCAGTGAGTTGCGATTTTGCAGCGGCGCCCACCTTTTGGGAGACCACAGCACCGTTCTTGAAAAGAATAAGGGTTGGAATGCCTCGGATGCCGTGCTTGGCGGGAACGGCAGCGTTCTCGTCAACATTGAGCTTGGCCACCGACAAGCGCCCTTGGTACTCCTTGGCGATTTCCTCAACAATGGGGCCAATCATTTTGCAGGGCCCACACCACTCTGCCCAGAAGTCCACCAAAACGGGAAGGTCCGACTTCAAAACGTCGTCATCAAAACTAGTATCGGTAACGGATTTAACGAGATCACTCATATCAAATTTTTTTAAAAAATGGGGAAGAAAGGGTAGGGTCGAATCAGAAAACCAGACCTTGGGCTACAGGGACGGTGACGAACTGAGGGTCAGAAACACTGCACCTCAGTAGTGTTTAACATCGCTTGCAGACAAGACCAATTGAGTCTTGAGGCAGAAATATAGCGCAGAAACGCGCAAAAAGGGAATCAATGCGGGGCCGGGTTACACTTGAGAAGGCGGGCCGCCCCGCATTGTAAGCCTGTGAACCTGGTCAGGTCGGGAACGAAGCAGCCACAGCGGGTCCTTGCGAGTGCCGGGGGAACGGCTCGCCCCTTATTCTCTTGATGCCATGACCACCATGATCCACCACCGCTTTCTCTCCTCGTTGACCCGCTTGTGAGCAGTCTTTTTCAGGACGATCCAAGCTTTGCGGCGCCGACTGCGCCTATCGCCCTTGCGCGCAAGTGGCGGCCGCGTCAGTTCGCAAGCGTGGTAGGCCAAGACTTTGTGGTGAAGGCCTTGCAGCATGCGCTCGCCAACCAAAGGCTTCACCATGCCTACTTACTTACGGGTTCACGGGGCGTTGGCAAGACCAGCCTTGCCCGTATCTTTGCCAAAGCCCTGAACTGCGAGACGGGCCTTGTGGCCGAGCCCTGCGGCCAGTGTGGGCCCTGCCAAGAAATTGATGCGGGGCGTTTTATCGACTATGTGGAAATCGACGCCGCCTCCAATCGCTCGGTGGCTGAAATTCAGCAATTGCTTGAGCAGGCTCGTTTTGCTCCAACTGCAGGGCGTTTTAAGGTTTACGTTATTGATGAGGTCCACATGCTCACTGGGCATGCGTTTAACGCCATGCTCAAGACCCTTGAAGAGCCGCCTGAGCGGGTTAAATTTGTTCTTGCCACCACCGACCCGCAAAAAATTCCGGTCACGGTCTTATCGCGTTGCCTGCAGTTTGGGCTAAAAAACCTTAGGCTCGATCTTCTCGAGAGGCATCTCAGCTATGTCTTAACACAAGAGGGCATTCAGGCCGAGCCCGATGCGGTGCTTGCCCTTGCCCGTGCAGCCAAGGGTTCTGTTCGCGACGGCCTGTCACTTGCCGACCAGGCCATTGCTTACGGTAGCGGCAGTGTTCAGCTCGAGTCCGTGGGCCAGATGTTGGGGCTTGTAGGCCGAGAGGCCATTGAGGCCATGGCCCAGGCCATCGGCACTGGCAATGCCCGTGACTGCCTTCAGGCCGCCGAGTCGCTCATGGCTGCAGGCGTCTCTGCAGAGGCCATTCTTGAAGACCTTGCCCGTCTTTTTCACGAGATTAACGTGGGGCAAGTGTTGGGGCCGAGCCAGTCAGGTGCCGAGGCCGGCACAGGACATCAGGCAGACCCATCTCTTTCCGCCGAGCAGGCGCAACTGGGGTATCAAATTCTCATGCTTGGGCTGCGTGACCTGGCCTATGCCCCTGACGAGCAGACCGGCTTAGAGATGACGCTGCTTCGACTGGTGGCCTTCGTACCTACCGACCTTACAGAGGGCTCGTCGCAGTCGCCAGCCCAACTACGCGCCTCGGTTCAGTCATCTGGCGCCTCCACGCGGTCTGCAAGCAAAGTCTTTTCAGATGACGCGTCTAGCCCCTCCGGTGCGAGTGCTTCGCCCCGCGCCTCGGCCGCCTTGCGCATTGATAGTCCCCGCACACCGAATTACGAGCCGCTCTCAGGACTCACAGCGGAGTCTTGGCTCGCGGTGGCGCAGACCCTTCCGCTGGCCGGTCTGTCGCGTCAGTTTGCGCTTCAGTCCCGTTTTGTGGGAATGGACGCCTCGCCACGTGCCGGGCGGGCGGTCTTGAAGTTCGAGGTCCCGGTGGAACCGCTGACCGAACCGGGGGTTGTGGAGCGCGTCACCACAAGTCTGGTAACTCGATTTGGGCCCGACATCGAGCTTTCGGTCTCGGTGGGCCAGTCCGAGGGGCCAAGCCTCGCCTCGCAAAAGGCTGAACTCAATGCGCAGCGCCAGGCACAGGCCGAAGCGTCCATTGCCAGCTCCCCCATAGTGAAAGCCATTATTGAGCGGTTTGATGCCACGATCGTACCGGGCTCAATTCGCTGGAAAGACCCCCACACCCACTCAGGAGATTCATCATGATGAAAGGTCAGATTGCCGGGCTTATGCGTCAGGCCCAGCAGATGCAGGACAAAATCAAAAAAGCCCAAGAGGCACTGGGCAGCATCGAGGTTGAGGGCCAGGCCGGCTCAGGCCTGGTTAAGCTGGTCATGACAGGCAAGCACCAAGTGCGGTCTGTCAGCATCGACCCATCACTCATGTCGTCCGACCCCGACGATCTTGAAACCCTGCAAGACCTCTTGGTCTCCGCCTTGAACGACGCGGTAACCAAGGTCGAAAAAGTCTCCGAAGACCAGATGGCCTCGGCCACGGCGGGCATGCCTTTACCTCCTGGCTTCAAGCTCTAAGCAGCTCGCACGCATACGTTTGTGGCCGACGCCTACGAAGGGGGCTTCATGCCCCCAAGCCTCAAGGCGCTCACCGCGGCCCTTGCCAGGCTTCCTGGCATCGGTCCGAAAACGGCCCAACGGCTTGCGCTGCACTTGCTTCAGCACGATCGCGAGTCTGCTGCTGCCCTTAGCCATGCCTTGCAGCAGTCGCTTCAGGGCCTTCAACCTTGTCAGCGCTGCAATAACTTTTCGGAGCAGCCTGTCTGTCCGGCCTGCGAAGATTCAAGCCGGGACAGCCGATTGCTCTGCGTTGTGGAGACGCCCGCCGATCTTCTTGTGATGGAGCAGACCCGAAGTTTTCGAGGCCGGTACTTTGTTTTGAAGGGAAGGCTCTCGCCACTCGATGGCATGGGCCCCAAGCAAATTGGACTGCCGGAACTGCTTGAGCGAAGCCTCGACCCCGAGCTCGAAGAATTGATTATTGCCACGAACTTCACCCCTGAGGGCGAGGCAACGGCCCATGCTATTGAAACCGTCTTGGCGGCTCAAGACCGTAGCCCCGCGTTACGCATTACGCGCCTGGCCCGAGGTGTTCCTCTAGGGGGTGAGCTAGAGTACGTGGACCTGGGCACTATTGCTCAGGCCTTTCGAGACCGACGAGGTATGACATGACCACTGCACTCTGGTGCCTTTTTATCACCATGTTTTTTCCCATTGTCTGCGCGGGCATTTCCAAGGCCGGCGGCGAGCGTTATGACAACGCTCAGCCACGACAATGGCTTGCCAAACAAGAGGGCTTTCGGGGCCGTGCGGTGGCGGCTCAACAAAATAGCTGGGAGGCGCTTTTATTGTTTGCCATCGCTATTGTGGTGGCCCACGTCATTCTTGGGCCCACCGACAGCGTGAACCAGATGGCAGTTGGTTTTGTTGTGGCGCGGCTGGCGTATATTTTTGCATACGTGGCCAACTGGGCCATGGTCCGAACCTTGGTTTGGCTGGTGGGCTTTCTACTCACCATCTCCATCTTCGCAGCCGCCTCTTAGGCTTCGGTGGTTCTCTAGCCCTCCCGTATAATTTCAAAAATTCCAAGGAGTGTGTTTTGCAGGTCAGCCAACTTCTGGCCGCCAGCAGTGGTGCGTCCAGTTCATCTGTTTTCCCCCCAGCGGTTCTTGCCCTTGCCGACGGCACCGTGTTTCATGGCGTTTCAATTGGTGCTGAAGGTCAGACCGTAGGCGAAGTTGTCTTTAACACCGCCATGACGGGCTATCAAGAAATTCTTACCGACCCCAGTTATTGCCGTCAGATTGTCACGCTGACCTACCCGCACATTGGTAACACCGGCTGGAACAACGAGGACAACGAATCAAGCGCGGTTCACGCGGCGGGTCTAGTGGTGCGCGACCTTCCCCAGGTGGTCTCTAACTTTCGTTCGGAACAAAGCCTTGATCAGGCGCTGAAGGCGGCGGGTACCGTGGCCATCGCTGGCCTTGATACCCGTGCGCTCACACGCAGGCTTCGGGACGGCGGCGCCCAGGCAGGGGCCATCCTTGCTGGACCCAACACCACCGCCGAAAAGGCCTTGCAGCTTGCGCGATCCTTTGCCGGCCTTATTGGCGCCGACCTTGCGAAAGAAGTTACAACAGGCAAGCCCTACAGCTGGACCGACGGCACCTGGCAGCTTGGCGAGGGCCACAGGCCCGGCCTTGCGCAGGCAGAAAGCTTAGGCAGCTCCACTCAAGGCTTTCACGTGGTGGCTTACGACTTTGGAGTGAAGCGCAATATTCTTCGGCTGCTCGCGGACCGCGGCGCCCGTATCACTGTCGTTCCCGCCCAGACAAGCTTCGAGCAGGCCATGGCCTTGAAACCCGATGGCCTATTTTTATCAAACGGCCCCGGGGACCCCGAACCCTGCGATTACGCCATTGCTGCAGCCCGCCAGGCCATCGAAAAAAAGATCCCTCTGTTTGGTATCTGCCTAGGCCATCAAATTCTGGCGCTGGCCGCAGGCGCAAAGACCATGAAGATGAAGTTTGGCCATCATGGTGCCAACCATCCGGTGCAGTGCCTTGTAAGCAAGAGGGTCTTCATTACCTCGCAGAACCATGGCTTTGCCGTGGATCCGCAAAGCCTGCCCGCGGAACTTCGCATCACCCATGTGTCTTTGTTCGATGGCTCCATTCAGGGGCTCGAGCACACAAGCGCGCCCGCCTACTGCTTTCAGGGCCATCCCGAGGCAAGCCCAGGGCCGCACGACATTATTAGCTTGTTCGACCGTTTCTTTTTAAGCATGAAGGCCAATCAGGGAGGTCAACATGCCTAAGCGCACCGATATAAAAACCATACTTGTCATTGGTGCCGGCCCCATCATCATTGGACAGGCCTGCGAGTTCGACTATTCCGGGGCACAGGCCTGCAAGGCCTTAAAGCAAGAGGGCTACAAGGTGGTGCTGGTGAACAGCAACCCCGCCACCATCATGACCGACCCCGAGACCGCCGATGTCACTTACATCGAGCCCATCACCTGGCCCATGGTGGCCCAAATTATTGAAAAAGAGCGGCCCGACGCCTTGCTGCCCACCATGGGCGGACAGACGGCACTGAACTGCGCGCTCGATCTTGCTCGCGAGGGTGTTCTCGCCAAGTTCAATGTTGAGCTCATTGGTGCTCGCGAAGCCGCCATCGAAAAGGCCGAAGATCGACAAAAGTTCAAGCAGGCCATGACATCCATTGGACTTGAGTCGGCCCAATCCGGTGTGGCGCACAGCATGGAAGAGGCCTGGGATGTTCAGCGTCGTATTGCCGAGCTTACGCAATCTGCGGGCTTCCCAGTGGTTATTCGCCCGAGCTTCACACTCGGTGGCACGGGCGGTGGCATTGCCTATAACGCTGAAGAATTCGAGACGATCTGCAAAGGGGGGCTTGAGGCCTCACCCACTCGCGAGCTTCTTATTGAAGAGTCGCTGATTGGCTGGAAAGAGTTTGAGATGGAGGTGGTGCGTGACAAGGCGGACAACTGCATTATTGTCTGCTCTATCGAGAACCTTGACCCCATGGGCATTCACACGGGCGACTCCATTACGGTGGCCCCTGCCCAGACCCTTACCGACAAAGAGTACCAACTGCTTCGTAACGCCTCCATTGCCATTCTGCGAGAAATTGGCGTGGACACCGGCGGGTCCAACGTGCAGTTCGCCATCAACCCGGCCAATGGCCGCATGATTGTTATCGAGATGAACCCAAGGGTCTCGCGCTCGTCGGCCCTTGCCTCTAAGGCCACGGGATTTCCCATTGCCAAGGTGGCCGCCAAGCTTGCCGTGGGCTACACCCTTGATGAACTGCAGAACGAAATTACCGGCGGCGCAACGCCCGCCTCGTTTGAGCCTAGCATCGATTACGTGGTCACCAAGGTGCCCCGGTTTGCCTTTGAAAAATTCCCCATGGCCGACGCCCATCTCACCACGCAGATGAAGTCGGTGGGCGAGGTGATGGCCATCGGGCGCACCTTCCAAGAGTCGTTCCTAAAAGCGTTACGAGGCCTCGAGGTTGGCGTGGATGGTATGAACGAGAAGACCACCGACCGTGAGCGCATTGAGGAAGAGCTTGGCGAGCCCGG
>Ga0181607_10000472_pt1 | contig 34769 bp, 35 predicted proteins | sample 041ome_9_FD_132420 | JGI IMG/M metagenome (GOLD analysis project Ga0181607, IMG submission 132420) | Coastal salt marsh microbial communities from the Groves Creek Marsh, Skidaway Island, Georgia - 041413US metaG (megahit assembly) | ecosystem: Environmental > Aquatic > Marine > Intertidal zone...
CCGGGGTTGCGGTCCGGATGATGCTTCATGGCGAGCTTTCGATAAGCCTTTTTAAGATCGTCCTCGGAAGCGTTTTTAGCAACGCCTAAGACTTCGTAGTAATCACGTTTTGCCATGGCTTATCAATAGAAGACGCCGGGACTATGCCCCGGCGTAAAGGGTTTAACCCCGGCTTGAAGACGACCTGCCGGGGCCAAGGAACAAAAAGCGCAGATCAATCGCGTTTCACTTCTTTAAACTCGGCATCGACAACATCCTCGGCATCGGCCTTACCACCGGACGATCCGCCCTGGGACGACGCGTTGGATGCGTCGGCCGAGCCCGCTCCGTCTTGTGCATTCTGAGCGTAGACCTTTTCGCCAAGCTTTTGGGAGGCCTTCATGAGGTTGTCGGTCTTTGCCTCAATGGCGTCTTTGTCTTCACCAGACATCACGGCCTCAAGCTCCTTAACAGCCTCTTCAATCTTGGCTTTTTCATCGGCCTCAACCTTATCACCATGCTCTTCTAGAGATTTCTTAACCGAGTGCACCATGGCCTCGGCAGTATTGCGGGCCTGCACAATCTCGACCCGCTTCTTGTCCTCTTCGGCATTGGCCTCGGCATCGGCCACCATCTTGTTAATCTCATCCTCAGACAAGCCGGAGTTGGCCTTAATGGTGATCTTGTTCTCTTTACCCGTTGCCTTGTCTTTGGCTGACACATGAAGAATACCGTTAGCGTCAATGTCAAAGGTCACTTCAATCTGCGGCGTGCCACGCGGCGAAGGTGGAATACCCTCGAGGTTGAATTCCCCAAGACTCTTATTGGCGTTGGCCAGCTCACGCTCGCCTTGATAAACCTTGATGGTGACAGCAGGCTGGTTGTCATCGGCCGTTGAGAAAACCTGCGAGAACTTGGTTGGGATGGTGGTGTTCTTCTGAATCATCTTGGTCATGACACCACCAAGCGTTTCAATACCTAAGGAAAGCGGCGTGACATCAAGGAGCAGCACATCCTTTCGATCACCAGCAAGCACTGAACCTTGAACAGCCGCACCCACAGCCACTGCCTCATCGGGGTTCACATCTTTGCGGGGCTCTTTACCAAAAAACGCCTTAACCGCGTTCTGCACCTTGGGCATACGGGTCATGCCGCCCACCAAAATGACGTCGTCGATGTCAGAGGCAGAAACGCCTGCATCTTTGAGAGCGACCTTACAGGGCTCAATGGTTCGCGTAATAAGCTCGTCGACCAAAGACTCCAGCTTGGCCCGGGTTAGCTTGAACGTAAGATGAACAGGAGCCCCATTGGACATCGCAATATAGGGCTCGTTAAGTTCTGTTTGCTGACCTGATGAAAGCTCGATTTTGGCGCGCTCGGCAGCCGACTTAATACGCTGCAAGGCGATAGGATCTTTTGAGAGATCAACACCATTTAACTTCTTAAACTCATCAATGATGTGATCGATGATGCGCTGATCGAAGTCTTCACCACCCAAAAAAGTATCGCCATTGGTTGAAAGAACCTCAAACTGCTTCTCACCGTCCACGTCGGCAATTTCAATAATAGATACGTCAAAGGTACCGCCACCCAGGTCGTAAACGGCAATTTTTCGGTCACGCCCACCCGACTTGTCCAAGCCGAAGGCTAAAGCGGCGGCTGTTGGCTCGTTAATAATTCGCTTGACATCTAAGCCTGCAATACGACCTGCGTCTTTGGTGGCCTGACGCTGTGCGTCATTGAAGTAGGCGGGAACCGTAATAACGGCCTCGGTAACTTCATGACCCAGATAGTCTTCAGCTGTCTTTTTCATCTTGCGAAGAACCTCGGCACTCACCTGCGGAGGAGCAAGCTTTTTGTCCCGAACCTGAACCCAGGCGTCGCCATTGTCAGCCTTCACAATTTCAAATGGCATGAGCTCGATGTCTTTTTGAACTTCCTTGTCCGTGAACTTACGCCCAATAAGACGCTTGGCCGCGTAAAGTGTGTTCTTCGGGTTCGTCACCGCCTGACGCTTTGCAGGCGCACCCACAAGAATTTCACCATCTTCCATGTAAGCAATGATGGAAGGGGTGGTTCTTGCACCCTCGCTGTTTTCAATAACCTTAGGCTGACCTGCCTCTAGAATGGCTACACAGGAGTTGGTTGTTCCTAGATCGATTCCAATAATTTTTGACATTTTTTTCCTTTCACGACCCTACCGAAGGGCCAACTGAAATTAAGATAACTAGTATTTGGGGATGGCTGGATGTGAATTCAAGGGCTTCGTTGCACTTCTTTATTGAGCAACTGCGACGAGCGCTGGCCTTAAGACTCGATCACCAATAAGGTAGCCCTTCTGCATCACAGCAACCACGTGACCACTGGCTACCGCAGGGTCTTGCGCTGCACCGTCCACCATTGAAACCGCCTGATGGCGATTCGGGTCAAACTTTTCACCGACTGGATTAATCGCCGACATACGACCTCTATCGAAGGCCTGTTGCATCTGCCGCAAGGTCACTTCAACCCCCGACTTCAGCCCCTCGTAGGTCTGCTCCTGAAGAACCAAGGCCATTTCGAGACTGTCGGCAACAGGCAACAAGGCCTCGGCAAACCCTTCAATGGCAAACTTGCTTGCATTGGCAAGCTCTTGGGAGTGACGCTTGCGCATGTTCTCAACCTCGGCTGCGAGGCGAATGAGCTGGTCTTCGCGCTCAGCAAGCTTCGCCTGAAGCCCTGGATCTGAAGAGTGACTTGAAGGGGTTGAGGCCTGCGAGCCCTCGCTAAAGCCCGCAGCCTTTCGCAGATCCTCACCTGAAATAGGAGGGTCAGTGGTCTGCCCAGGCTGAGCCTGTTGGCCATGCCCATCGGTCGGCATGTTGTTGCTGGAGGGCTGGGCCGGGTCTTGGCCCGCATGCTGCGAGTAAGAGGCCGCCGCCTGCGCCGCCGAAGAGGATGGCTCGGTCGGTGCAGAGTCGTCTTGGCCGGGCTTAAGCTCGTGAGGAAACTTGGTCATAACGGAACCCACCTTAAAGTCTGTCTAATTACGAAATTGGGGGCGCGGGCCAGCATTTCAAGGGCCCCAAACCAAGTTTTTAGTCTTGAGCCCCTAGGCGCAGAGCTCTCTCCCGCGCCTGTTCAAGTTCTCGCTGCTTGGCCGCGTCTGGGGTAACCAGCGGCCAGCCCTGCGCCTCCTCAAGAAAAAGTGTCTCGAGCATGGCCACAGCCTCATCCGAAGCATTCAGGCAGTTAATGTAAGCGTAGTGCTCACCCCCAGCATGAAGGAACTCCTCTTGGCCTTCCATGGCGATTTCCTCAAGAGTCTCTAGGCAGTCCACCACAAAACCGGGACAGGCCACATCGAGCCTACGAATGCCTTGACCTGGAAGCGACTCGAGCGTCTCAACGGTATAAGGTTTCAGCCATTCAGCACGCCCAAACCGAGACTGAAACGACAACTTCCATTCATGATCTTCAAGCCCGAGTTGCTGGGCAATGAGCCTTGCAGACTTGTAGCACTCACAGTGATAAGGGTCGCCTTTTAGAAGGGTGCGCTTGGGAACACCATGAAAACTAAAGAGAAGAAGATCGCCTCGGCCGTGCTCAGCCCAGTGCCTTTGAATGGAGGCGGCAACCGCCTGAATGTATGAAGGGTGGCCAGCAAAACTACGAATAAGCCGCAAGGCAGGCGGATTGCGTAAAGAGCCAAAGGAATCGAAAACCTTGTCGAAAACAGTGGCCGTAGTGGTCGCGGAAAACTGAGGGTACATAGGAAGCACCACAAGCCGGGTGACCTGCCGCTGTTTGAGCGCCTGAATCTGAGACTGAATGGATGGCTGCCCGTAACGCATGGCAAGCACCACTTCGACATCACGGCCCGCTGCCTGAAGCGACTCTTTTAGCCGGGCAGTCTGCTCTTCGGAGTAGACCCTTAGCGGGGAGCCGTTACTTAGCCAAATGGAGGCGTATTTCGCAGCCGACTTGGCTGGCCGAACAAGGAGAATAATAAAGTTGAGAATCGGCCACCAAATAAAACGCGGGATTTCCACAACCCTGGGGTCGGAGAGAAATTCGCGAAGATAACGACGCAGGGCTGAACTCGTTGGCTCATCGGGAGTACCGAGGTTTACCAATAAGAGACCCGTGCGGCCTGCCTGACCGTGGCGGTAGCCTGGCTCGTCAAGGACCTGGTTGGATGGCTTTGGAAGAGAATTGGACAAGGGAAGACCTGTTTAAAACACCGAGCTAGGCGCCAGCACCAGATGGATCAGCCTGAGGCCCAGACTCTGCAGCAAGATGGGTTAACGCCGTTGAAACAAGTCTTGCGGTGATATCGACAATTGGGATAACACGATCATACGCCATACGTGTTGGACCAATCACACCAAGGGTACCAACAATACGGCCATTCACCTGATAGGGGGCCGTGATCACGGAAAGTTCATCCACCGGAACCAGGTTCGATTCGCCACCAATGTAAATTTTGACGCCCTGCGCGCGCTCAGAAAACTCGAGCAGTTTGGCTAGGCTTGTCTTTTTCTCAAAAAGGTCAAACAGCTGACGCAGGCGGCCCATATCTTCCGAAAGCTCGGAGACATCGAGTAGACGACGTTCACCCGAAATCACAATGGCACCATCGGGATCACTAAGTGCTGCACCCCCCTCTTCAACGGCCTTAAGCATAAGACGCGAAACATCCTGACGAAGGTCTGCGATTTCACGATGAAGCCGATTACGCACTTCCTGAAGACTCAGCCCTGCATAGTTTGCCGTCAGGTAGTTGCCTGCATGAATAAGTGCCTCAGGAAGATAGTCTTGATCGACATGGAAGACCTTATTCAGGACATCACCGTCAGGGGTCACGAGAATAAGCAAGAGACGGCGGTCACCAAGACGCAAGAACTCAATGTGCCGAAAGACCCCAGCCCGTCGAGGCGTGCAGACCACACCGGCAAAACTCGAGAGACTCGAAAGAAGACTTGCCGCATGCGAGACGACCTGACTTGGGGCGTCGGCCTGCAGTTGACCACTCATCGACTGAGCCTGATTGGCATCGATAGGCTGCACGGTAAGCAAGGAGTCGACAAAAAGCCGATAGCCCTTAGGCGTAGGAATGCGACCTGCAGACGTATGAGGGCTTGCCACAAGCCCAAGCTCTTCAAGGTCGGCCATCACGTTTCGGATGGTTGCGGGCGATAGGTCGAGCCCAGAAAACTTGGATAAGGACCGCGAGCCCACGGGCTGTCCCTCGGCGATGTAGCGCTCGATGAGGGTTTTAAGCAGTTGTCGGGAACGATCGTCCATGGCCCCTATTGTAGGATGGCTGTGATCTAATTCGAGCCATGAGCTCAGCCTATCGACGCATCGGTCTTTTTGGGCGCCCCAAATCCCCGGGTCTTGTTGGGGCATTGCAAGAGGTTTTGGACTGTTTAAAGCTGCACTCTCCAGGCTCCAAGGTTCTCATCGAACAAAATTTTGCTCAAGGTCTTGAGGGGTTCTTAGACGCCGAGGGCGCAGCGTCCTATTCACTGAAGCACATGCCCCAGATGATTGGGGAACTAGACCTCGCCATTGCCTTGGGCGGCGACGGAACCCTAATTGGGGTTGCGCGTCAGCTCGCCCCCGCGGGCACCATTATTATTGGAATTAACCAGGGTCGGCTGGGCTTTATGACCGACATACAGATCTCAAAGCTTAAAGACGAACTCCCCAGCATTCTCAGCGGTGAAGGCGTTGTTGAGAACCGGGGCATGCTCGAAGTCACCGTCAGACGGAAATCTTCACGGACATCGAGCCCTGAACAGGTCTTTCATGCCCCTGCGCTTAACGACGTGGTTATTAGTCGTGGCGCAGTGAGTCGAATGGTTGAAATTGATGTCTTCGTGGGTGAGAGTTACTTGCAAAGTCTGCGAGCCGACGGACTTATTCTGGCAACACCCACGGGCTCTACGGCTTATGCCCTGTCTGCCTCGGGCTCTATTCTCCACCCGGGCGTCGAAGGGCTTATCCTCGTTCCTGTAGCCGCCCAGGCTCTATCGGCGCGGCCCATCGTTCTACCGAAGCCCTTAGCTGTCTCGGTGGTGGTCAATGACGGCGCCGGAACCGAATTGCATTGCGACATGCAGGCCCTTACCTCGCTTGAAGATGGCGATCAGATTCTCATTCAGCATTCGGCCCACTCGGTCAGACTTCTCCACCCGAAGGGCTATGACTACTACGCCATGCTGCGCCATAAACTGCACTGGAGCGCCAACCCGGTGCTTAGCGGCCGGCCCGATCCGGTTGCCCCTACCAACAATGGCTAGCCTGAATCTTCTCTATGCTCAAAACGCTTTCACTTCAAAACTTTGTGATCGTGAACTCTCTGGAGATCGACTTCCAGCAAGGGCTCACAGTACTCACTGGCGAAACCGGTGCCGGCAAATCCATTCTGTTTGATGCGCTCGGGCTTCTGCTCGGCGATCGCGCAAACAGTCTTCAGATAAAACCTGGCGCCAACCGCGCAGACCTTACTGCAGAATTCCATATCGAGCCGAGTCTTGATGCAAGTACCCTGAACTGGCTCTCGGAGGCAGGTTTCGACTCTCTTGACGGCTCCCTCCTGATCCGACGCAGCCTCGAGCCCAGCGGCCGCTCAAGGGCTTGGATCAATGGACAGCCCGCCACCCTCTCTCAGCTCAAAGAGCTCGGAGAGCAACTGGTTGAACTTCACGGCCAGCATGCCCACCAGGCTCTGTTGCGAACTAGTGCCCAACGCGAACTCTTCGATCGGCATGCAGGGCTTGGACCTCTGGTTGAAAAGGTGGCGCTTGCCCATCAGGCCTGGCAAGAAAGGGTCGAGGCGCTTGATTCTGCGCAGGCAAAGGCCAATCGACTTGCGGAGGAGCTAAGTCAGCTCGAATGGCGGCTCCAGCTGCTCGAAGATCTTGACCTTCAGGAAGGGGAATGGGAGGCCATTAACGAGGAACACCAGCGCCTGGGCCACGGTGCGGAGCTTCTTGGCGCGGTTGAGTCAAGCCTGTTGCAGCTCGAGGGTGACGAGTCTTCTGGCCTTATTTCCATTGGGCAGACGATTCAACAAAAACTTGGATCACTCATTGACAAAGACCCGCGACTGGGCGAGCTGATAAACCTTATTGATGCAGCCGTCATTAACCTTGAGGAAGCGGCCTCGGAGTGTCGTCATTACCTTGGCAAACTTGACATAGACCCTGGCCGCTTTCAGCAGTTGGATTCCAGGCTCCAGGCTATTTTTGAAGCCGCAAGGCGGCTGAAAGAAAGGCCCGAGAGCCTGTGTGCGCTTCAGGCTGAGCTCGTTGAGCAGAAGTCGGAGCTTGATGCGGCCTCCGATCTCGGAACACTTAAAGTCAAGGCCGATCAGGCCTTCGAGGCCTACCGCGAACTCGCAAAGACGCTCTCGGCTGAACGTCAAAAGGCAGCACGCCCCTTCGCAAAAGAGGTCACACGCTGGCTGCACGAACTTGCCATGACCGGAATGCGTTTTGAAATTCGACTTGAGCCACGAACAGAGCCTGCCTCTTTCGGAATGGATCAGCTTGAGTTCTTGGTGACCCAACATGCCCAAGGGCCTGAACTCCCCCTGGCCAAGGTGGCCTCGGGTGGCGAACTCTCGCGTGTAAGCCTTGCTATTGCGGCTGTTGCCGCTCAGGCCACGCGGACATCCACTCTTTTATTCGATGAGGTGGATGTTGGGATTGGAGGCAATACAGGGCATGTCGTAGGTCGCTTACTGCAAGAGCTTGGTAAGCATCATCAAGTGCTTGCTGTGACTCACCTTCCGCAAGTTGCAGCCCGAGGGCATCAACACCTGCGCGTCCAGAAACAACCACAAGCCGACGGAACCAATGCCAGCGAGGTGGTTGGACTTGACCACGATCAGCGAATTGAAGAAATCGCCCGCATGCTCGGTGATGAGGGCGTTCGTCAGTCGTCCGTCAAAATGGCGAGAGAACTACTCAGCCTTTAACGTCGAGAGTCCCAAGACATCGGGCATATCAAAAAGACCTGAAGGTTGTTCAACGACAAAGACGGCGGCCCTTAAGGCTCCTGTTGCATAGGTTGTGCGCGACGAGGACCGATGGGTGAGCTCAATGCGTTCGCCCTGCCCGGCAAACATAACGGTGTGATCGCCAATAATGTCGCCGCCACGAATGACCGAAAAGCCAATGTCATCATCGTTGCGAGCTCCGGTATAACCATGCCTTTGCCAGACGGCACTTTGAGGCCACTGCCGACCTGCTGCCTTCGCCACGCGCTCGCCGGCCTTTAATGCCGTTCCAGAGGGTGCATCAACCTTGGCGCGATGATGCGCTTCAATAATCTCGATGTCATAACCCTGATTCATAAGGCCCGCCGCAAGTTCGGCGAGCCGAAAGAAGATATTGACACCGACACTCATATTGGGCGCCAGCACAACCGCCTGACGAGACGATAACTCCTTAATGGCTTGATGTTGCTCATCGCTAAAACCCGTTGTGCCAATAACAGGCCGAATTCCATACTGCTGACATACCTTTAAATGTGTCATGGTGGCCTCAGGTCGGGTGAAGTCGATGAGAACCTGAGCACCTCGACAGGCCTCGGGTCCCTCAGTAACTTTGACACCGGAGGACATCCCAAACCTTTCAGCTGCATCGCGGCCAAGAAGGGCCGAGCCCGGCTGATCAAAGGCCGCATGCAGCTCAAACCGTGCCGGAGACGCCAACAACTCTGAAATAACAGCCTGCCCCATCTTTCCAGATGCGCCAGCAACGGCAACGCGAATAGCATGTGACATAGCGCTTCTACCCGCTAACGCGCAGCTGGCGCGGGAAGCGCGATGTCGCTAAGGTCTTTGGGCAGGCCGTCTCCCGACCATCGGCTCAACTGGTCGCCCTCGAACTCGACGAAGAAGCGACGGTTCTCGGCAGGTCGCCCCGCCTTTCGAAGCTCGAAAACATAATCCCATCGATTGGTGCGAAAGGGGTCGACCAACAAAGGTGTACCAAGAATAGAGCGCACCTGGTCACGGCTCATGCCAGCCTTCAGCTGATCGACCATGGGCTGAGTGATGAGATTGCCTTGGCCAATATCAACTCGGTAAGGGGTAAGCCAGGAAGGAGGATCGTTAACGAGCTTGTTCGATAACCCACAAGCGGACAGCGCCAACGCCCCTGCTGAGAGGCTCGCACACAAGGCGAGGCGACGAAGCTGCGACCGGAAGAATGCCTTCATGCATAGACCCATTTCATTAAAGATTTGCCGCTATGATAAAGCCATGTCGACACCCGAACAGCTTGCAGCAGATCTTAAAAACACGGGACTGAAGGTTACGATCCCCCGCCTTAAGGTTCTGACAATCTTCGAGCAATCAAAAACACGTCATCTGAGCGCAGAAGATGTTTATAAACAAATGCTTCTTGAAGACCTTGACGTGGGTCTGGCCACAGTTTATCGAGTGCTTACACAGTTTGAACAGGCGGGTATCTTGCGTCGCTCCAATTTTGAATCGGGCAAAGCTGTCTTTGAGCTCGACCAGGGCAGCCATCACGATCATCTAGTCTGCATGGACTGCGGGCGGGTGGAAGAGTTCTTTGACCCGCGTATTGAAGAGCGCCAGCGCAAGGTGGCCGAAGCCCACGGCTTTGAGCTTCAGGACCATTCTCTTGCCCTTTATGGTCAGTGCCAACGCAAGGCCTGTCCTCATCGCCGCAGTAAAGCCGGCTAAGTCAAAACGAAGGCTGACCGTATGACCTTGGATCACATGATTGAATCGGCTGACGGTGTCATTATTGCCGTTGCCCTTTTTCTTGTTGTTATGTCTGTCCTTAGCTGGGCAGCTATTGGGGCTCGGCTTATTTATGGCTGGCAGCGCCTCCAACAGCGCCCCACCGCGCCTGAGGCATTCTGGGCCGAGACCGATCGTGAACGGGCTGAAAGGCTTATTGCCGAGTCCGACCGATCGGGTCTTCTTCTTCGTCTGGTCCATCGCGCGCAGGCGGCAGCCAGTGCAATGGGAGGCACTTTGAATGACCGTCTCGTTCGGCAGCTGCGCGACGAGCTTCTTCTTATACGAAACGATCTATCCTCAGGTCTTGGACTTCTTGCATCCATTGGTAGTACGGCGCCCTTTGTTGGACTGCTGGGCACGGTCTGGTCCATCTTTCGTGCCCTCACCAGTATTCAAGGCCAGGGCCAAGTCATGATCGATCAGGTCTCTGGCCCTGTCGGCGAGGCCTTGGTGATGACGGCTGCCGGTCTTTTCGTGGCAATTCCTGCAGTGCTTGCCTATAACGCTTTCCAACGGCTTAGCCAGAAGCATATGGCAAGCATTGAGGCCTTTGCGGACGATCTTCTCCAGCACCCCGCCTTCTCGTCCGAGAAGAGTTAAGCCCCAGTTAACTTCTTAAGCTCATGCCCACTCGCAGTCCGCTATCACGCCTTTCTTCGGGATTCTCCAAGGGCGTTGAAAACGATGGTCTTATGGCAGATATCAACACCACCCCTTTGGTGGATGTCATGCTTGTGCTTCTGATTATTTTTATTGTGACGGCACCGCTGATTAGTCAGGGGCTCAACCTCAACCTTCCGAAGGCGGAGGCGCCCGTCGTAAAACCCGCAGTGGACCCTGTGGTTTTAGAAATTGACGCGCAGGGTGATGTTTTTTTTAAAACAAAGCCAGTTTCAGAGCAGGAGTTGGACCAGCTTTTGGCAGGGTTCAAAGAGGCGGACGACCAGACTGTTATACAAATTCGCGCTGACAAGCAGACCACTTACGAGGCCATCGTTCGGGTAATGTCAAAGGCCACCAAGAACGGGCTCACGAAGCTTGCGCTCATTACCGACCCTCCCGCGCCTTCTGGAAAGCCTTAAGAACGTCGCTCTCGGTGAGCCACTCACCAAGCACCAAAGGCTCATTAATGGCGGGGCCGTAAACAAGATAAAGCGGAACACCCGAGCGCCCATGCCGGGTGAGTTCCTTGGTAATGATTGGGTCCTGACGAGTCCAGTCGGCAGTTAGTAACTGATAGCCGTTCGAACCCAGTCTCTGAGCAACCTCACCGCGATTTAGTACACGCGCCTTGTTTGCCTGGCAACTGATGCACCAGGCTGCGGTGAAATCAACAAAGACAACCTGCCCCTTGGAGGCGAGTTCTTGAGCAAGGCCGGGTCGCCAAGCCAGGCTTGGCAAGGTACGGCTCTGTTCAGAGCCGACCTCACTCGCATTTAACTGGCTTGAACCCGCATTGACGACCTCTGAAACAGGGCGCCCAGTCGATACCCCTTCGGGCTGTGCCCGACCAACAATAACAATCAAATAAACCAATAAAAAAATACTAACCAACATAGACAAAGGACTAAGCCACCGATTAACCCCAGTTAAGATTTTCGATTGCAGGGCTGCCATCTGCATACGGCCAAAAAGCCAGAGCGCAAAGGCAAGGAGCACAAGGGCCATAAGCGACCCAAGCCCCGCATCAGCGCCCTGTTGTTGAATAAGAACCCAGACAAGCCAGGCCGCCGTTGCGAGCATGGGAAAGCCTAGAAGCTGTCGGAACGTCTGCATCCAAGGGCCTGGACGAGGCAAAAGGCTTGTTCCCCCAGGAACCATCGCAAGCACCAGGAAAGGTAAGGCCAAGCCTAGGCCGAGGCCCAGAAACACCAGCAGGCCAGAGGTCCAATGTACCGCTGAAACCGCAAAACCCAAGGCAGAGCCCATAAAAGGCGCTGTGCAAGGCGAGGCCACAATAACGGCTAAAACCCCAGAGCCAAAGGCTCCGGAATCTGTGGAGCCCTTCAGGTTTTGTTCGGCCTGTGCACCTACACGCGAAAGCCCGAGCCCCAGCTCATAGAGGCCAAAAAAGTTCAGTGCCATGGCCACGAAAAGAAGAGCAAGGCCCATGACAACCCATGGATTTTGAAGCTGGAAACCCCAGCCGATTGCCTCGCCCGCGGCCCGCAGGCCAAGCAAAACAGAGGCTAGAGCCAGCATCGACACGAGCACGCCTGCCGTAAACACCAGAGCGTGACGACGCGCATGGGCCTGCGACTGCGCATGCTGGCTTAGGGCAAGGAGCTTCAGGCCAAGCACTGGGAAGACGCAGGGCATGAGATTGAGAAGAAGCCCCCCAACCAGGGCAAGTAAGAAAGCCAGACCAAGGCCGAGCCCCGAGTTGGCCAGGGAACCCGAGCCCGACTTGATTGCCTGATAAGCCTGCTCTGCCGTCTTGCCAGGGTCGAGTAAAGAGGCTCGGCTTGGAATGGGGTCTGGGTAGACCCTAGGGCCTTCTTGGAAACCTTCAAAAGCCCCCTGCCTTGCTGGTAGCAGAGACCATCGAACGGGTTCGGACGTCGTGTCTTGGGGACGAAACACTGCAAAAAGGGGGCTGGGGGCAGACTTGAGCTTTTGAATCAGCCTCGTCGACGAACCCCCTAATGGTATTTCGAGCCAAAAGCCTTGATTGGACGATTGGTAAACGGCCTGCGCGGCAGCAGGCTGAACCAAACCCTCTAGCTCTAGGAAGAGGTAACCGCCTTCAATGGCCTGCGCTGGGTCGTCTCCGAAGACAATAAGCGCGCGACTGTCCGAGGAGACCATGTAGCCAAGTGACTTGGGCGCAAGGACAGGAAGACTTCGCCCGACGCGCTGAAGCTCTTCGGGCTGCACCGCACTGGCGGCGGGGTCGAGCTGAAACCGGGCTGCGAGGGCCCTATCAGGCCCCGATGAGACGGCTGGCTGCGCAGACGTCTTCTGCAAAGGAATTACAAATCGGGCGTCCCCAGGAATGCAGACGTCTTTACAGACAAGCCAGTTGGCCTGGACCTCCAGAGCCATGGGCAGAAAACCCGTCCGCCCCGTCTGCGGGGATGCAAGCTCCTGCGGAAGCTGCGCGAGCCTTGCAAGGAGAAGCTCTCCTTCAAAGCCGTAACTTGCAAGCGGACCAACCGGCAGCCGATGCGGCGCAGGCCACTGAATGGGCTCAACAGGAACCGCAAGCCGAGCACCCGATGCATCAAGTAAGTTGAGCTCAAATTCGGTGGGGAGCCCAGAGTCTCCAGGATTGACCCAATAGGTGTGCCAGAGGGGTGAGTGCCTCAGCCTAAGCCCTATTTCAAAAGGCTGCCCTGCAACAAGCTCGCGGCTAGAGAAGACAAGGCTTGCCTCGAGCTCATCGGTCTTAATGGGCCCGGCGATAGCCTGAGTGATTGCCTCTGCATCCACGGCAGACCCCGCGGGGCCCTGGCCCTGCGTCAGCCGCGACAAGAGCCCCGACTCCGAACTCGTAGACGTTGCTCCAAGGGACCCCGGTCCGGCAGGCTGGGCGTACGTGGCCTGCACGCAGACAAGGGCGAGCAGCAGGCACAACAGATGTTGCCTTAGAGTGATCGCAAGAGAACAAAAGGGAGCCAAGGACAGCTTGCTCATAAGAGTCATTCGAAGAAAATTAAGTTATCTATCTAAGCCGGCACAACAAGTTGGTACCATCTTAACCATGATTAAAGAACTTGATCTGCTCCAAGACCGTATAACCAGTGTTTCAACGACCCTGCAACGTCTGCGAGCTGAGAACAAGAAACTTCGAGAATCCTTGCTGTCCTCGGAAGAGAAAAATCGTCAGCTTCAGTCGCGCATCGACCAGGCCAGTGAGCGGCTTGAGAACCTTCTCAAAGCCAAGGCCTAGTGCATGGCCAATCACTCCATACCCTAGAAACCCCACGAGCACCCCTTGCCAACAAACCGATCATCCAAGCAGCACGAAATCGAGGTCCAGATTATGGACCGACCATACAGGCTCGCATTCGAGCCTGACGAAAAGCCTCTGCTGCTCGAATGCGTGGGACTTGTCGATACTCGCATGCGGCAGATTAAGCAAAACAGCCGGCTCACTGGAACCGACCGCATTGCGGTGATGGTGGCACTCACGCTTGCACGCGAGCTCTTGGTGGGAGGACAGTCAGGTGGGCTTTCCGAGCCTGAACTGAAGGCTCGTCTTCAGTCCTTAATCGACCTGACAGAAGACGCCCTGGCCCCCCAGGAAAAGCTGTTCGACTAAGGACTGCGTGGATCTCGATCTCCTGACAGTGGCCGCGCTCATCGTCCTCGGCGCCTCAACGGGCTTTCTTGCAGGCCTGCTTGGCATTGGTGGAGGTATGTCAATGGTGCCTTTTATGACCATGCTTTTTTCAGCCCAAGGCGTTGAGATGGACCTTGTCGTGAAGGTGGCCATCGCAACGTCACTGGCCACCATTCTCTTTACATCGCTATCCAGTACCCGAGCCCATTTCAAAAAAGGGGCCGTGGACATGGCGATTTTAAAACCCATGGGCTTGGGTGCCTTTGTGGGCACCTTCCTCGGTGCGAACTTCGCAGGCATGCTGAAAGGAACAGTGCTTGCGGCTGTCTTTGCTGCCTTTGTTGGCTATTCCGCCTTGTCGATGCTGCGTGGTAAAAAACCAAAACCGGGTCGTGAGACGCCATCGGCGCGTGGCCTTGGCATAGTTGGCTCAGGCATCGGATTTATCAGTGCCCTACTGGGTTCGGGAGGCGGGTTTATTACCGTCCCGTTTTTAACTTGGTGCAATGTCAAGATGCACACAGCCGTTGGAATCTCAGCAGGTATGGGCTTTCCTATCGCCCTGGGTGGTTTGGCTGGATACATTATTAGCGGCTGGGACGTTACAGGTCTCCCAGGCGGGTCTATTGGCTATATCTATGTCCCAGCACTCATTATTTTGGTTATCGGCTCCATGTCGACCGTACCCTTCGGGGCAAAGGTTGCCCACTCGCTGAACGTCGATTCTCTTCGACGATTTTTCGCCTACTTCCTTTTCCTTCTCGCGGCTTACATGTTTACCAAGGCCTTTTAAGGCGCTCGGGAGCGGCTCTGTTAAGCGCTGCCGACTTCGCTTCGTATCGCTTTAGCCTGAAAAAGTTGCGGCAAACCGGTCTCTCAAGACATTCTTTTGAACCTTGCCCATAGCATTGCGCGGAAGCTCAGCCATGAAGAAGATGCGCTTAGGTAGCTTAAAACCCGCAATCATCGACCGAAGACGACCAAGCAACTTCGCCTCATCCTCAATCGTCATGCGGCTTGCGGCATCAGGTGGGTCGGGTACAACCACCGCAGCCACGGCCTCGCCAAAGTCGGGGTGGAAGAGTCCGATCACGGCGGACTCGTAAACCTCGGGCTGATCGTCAAGAAGAAGTTCAATTTCTTTAGGATAGACGTTGTAGCCACCCGAAATAATGAGGTCTTTACTTCGGCCTACAAGCACAAGATAGCCGTCTGCCGCGAACTGGCCCATGTCGCTGGTCTTAAACCAACCGCCCTGCGCAAACTCTTCTTTTGTCTTCTCGGGCATATTCCAATAGCCCACGAAAACATTGGGACCACGAACCTGGACGCCGCCAATCGCGGACTCTTGTCCAGGCTCAGGCTCAATTAGGGCGCCATCATCGTCGACAAGCCTAAGTTCTACCGAGGGTAAGGCAAACCCAACCGTACCCGCACGACGATTCCCTTCATAAGGATTGGAGGTAAGCATAACCGTCTCTGACATGCCATAACGCTCCAAGATGGCATGGCCAGTGATTTCAGTAAAGGCCTGATGGGTCTCTGCCAAAAGAGGCGCAGAGCCAGAAATAAAGAGTCGCATGTTCTTAACCCGATCTGCTGTAAGCAAGCCCGATTCCACCAGACGGACATAGAAGGTCGGCACCCCCATCAGAACCGTCGCCCGGGCGCACTCCATGACAACCGCCTTGGCATCAAACTTGGACATCCAGACCATCTGGGCACCGGCTAACAATGCCCCGTGAATCGCCACAAAAAGACCATGTACGTGGAAGATGGGCAAGGCATGAATAAGCACATCGCTTTCTTGCCAGCGCCAGGCGTAATGAAGGACCACTGCATTCGACGCAAGATTGGCATGCGTGAGCATGGCACCCTTACTTCGTCCTGTGGTGCCCGATGTGTAGAGAATGGCCGCAAGTGCATCGGGTCCGCATTCCACTGTTGGAAAGTCATCTAAAAATCGCGTGGCCTTCTCCAGAAGACTTCCTGAAATATCGCTGCCTAAGGTTTCAATCTGTTGGCAGCCCAGGGAGTTCGCGAGAGGCGCAATCCAAGCTAGGGCAGATGGATCGCAGACAACCAGCCCTGGCTTCGCATCGTTAAAAAAGTAGCGCAACTCCTCGGACTGATAGCCCGTGTTCAAGGGAAGAAAAACCATGCCCGAACGCAGGCAGGCAAGATAAAGCATAAGCGCCTCGGGCGACTTCTCGACCCGAGCGGCAATGCGACTTCCGGGGACAAGCCCGAGCGACTGAATAAAGTGGGCGATACGTGCACTGGCGTGAGACAGGTCGCGATAGGTGTACTGCAGGCCCTCAAGGGTACGAATAGCAACCTTGTTGGGCTTAGCCTTTCGCATCAACTCGGTGTAGAGGTTCTTCAGGCCCTTGGCTGCTCGGCCCGATTGAAGAAGCGCGTTAAGGTCGGTCGTAACCGTTGAAGTAATATCAGTGAAACCCTGGGGGCTGGTCGTCATAGCATCCACTTAAAAAAGGCTCAAGACCTCGAGCGTCCTCAGTTTGACAAAACGTCAATCTTTAACAAATTTAGTCGTTCTTGAACTGAGGCCGGGTCTTGGTTAAAAAGGCATCTAAACCTTTAGCATAATCCCTCGTGTCGGCGAAGTCCCAGCAAGACTCACGCTGACCCGGCGAGAGCTTTTGGCGATCATCGATGCCCGTGAGCTGACGGAGAATCCATTTGCTGCGGCGCGAGGCATGGGGCGCGCAACTGCAAATCCTTTGAAGCGTGGCCTCAAGCTCCTGCTCCCAGTCTTCGTCATCCACTAAGCGGTTAATGAGGCCTTTGGCGTAGGCCTCATCTGAAGGCCAGATACGCCCCTCGAGTACGAGCTCAAGGGCATTGGCACGACCAACCAGTTCAACAACACAGGCCGCCTCAAGCGGCGCTATGGGAAAACCGATGCGGCCAATGGGCACGCCAAAACTTGAACGTCGACTTGCAAGGCGCAGGTCGCAGGCGGTTGCAATCTCAAGACCACCACCCACGCATGGCCCATCGATGGCGGCAATAACGGGAACCGGGCAGTTCATGACCGCTCGCAAGCCCTCGCCAAGAATCTCGTCATGGTAGTGACGCACCTGATCACGACTGCTATGAAGCTCGGCAAACTCGGTAATGTCTGCCCCCGAGGCAAATGCCCCACCCTCGCCGCGGACCACAACCGCTCGCAATTGCTCGTCTGCAGCGAGCTCCTTGAAGACATCAGCCAAGGCTTTCCACATCCCAGCCGATAAGGCATTAAGCCTTCCAGGATGAGAGAGCCAGACCGTTGCGACATGCCCGCCCGCAGCACGACTGCACCAGACTCGTCCTGCACTCGCTTCTGATACAGCTAGGCTGTCTTGCGACGGCATAGAAAGAGGGGGGGTGGGCTGCCGGTCGTTCATCGGTTAATGAGATCAGCAACTAGCTTTGACCGAGCGATGTCGCCCCGTAAGAAGGCGTCATGGTTTTCCTCGATGCTAGGAAGATCGTAAAGGTAATTAACCATAAGGCCCAAAGACTGTTTGAGGCCCTTGACCGAGAGATCCGCCTGATCATTAATGCGCTCGAGTCGTGCGCCGTTGTGTAGATGAAAACGCGCCACGGGATCAGCCTGACTTGGCGACGAGGAGACATGGCCAAGAAAGGCAGCCCCTAGTGAAACGATGCTCAACCGTAGCCCCTCGTCCTGAGCAAGCCGAGCAAAATCGGACGCCGCCGACAAGGACTGGGCGCGCGCAAGCACCTGCCTACGACGATCCTCAAGGCGAAGCCAGACCTTCTCGGTGAGTACATCGCGCGAGAAAGGCTCGTTGGAAAGAAGCCAACGGACAAAACCAGGGATGGGAGAGAGCGTGCAGAACTGGCGAATGTCGGGAAACTCGGACTGAAGGGCTTCGGCCACCTGCTTAATAAGAAAATTACCAAGGTGCACACCCTTAAGCCCGGGCTGGCAGTTTGAAATGGAATAGAACGCGGCCACCTTGTAGGGTTTGGTTGAAGGCTCCGGTCTCGACTTCCTATCGAGCAAGGGAGCAATCGAGTTGGGCATCTCGTGCAGTAGGGCGACCTCAACAAAAATAAGAGGCTCCTTAGGCAAGGCGGGATGGAAAAACGCAAAGAGCCTTCGATCAGGCTCAAGTCGTCGGCGTAGATCGGCCCAGCCGTCAATCTCGTGCACAGCCTCATGCTGAATAATTTGCTCAAGAAGACCCGCAGGTGACTCCCAGCTGATTTGCTCGAGCCTTAAAAAACCGGGGTTAAACCAAGAGGCAAGCAGGTGTTCAAGATCGGAGTCAACAGCCTTAAGACTGCGGTCTTTGGCAAGACTTTGAAGGAGAGACTCCCTCATTTTTACAAGTGCGGCACAGCCCTCGGGCACACGGTTAAGTCTTCGAAAAAGCTCTTGCCGGGGGGGTTGTGCATTGGCCACCATTTTGATGAGGTCTTTGGGGTCCTGGGACTGAGCGTAGCGCCTCGCCGCCTGCTCGACCTGGCTAGGATCCGGATTGAAGCCCTTGGCAATCGCCTTGAAGAACTGGTTCTTAAGGTCGAGGCTCAGCGCGGAATAAGACTTGAGAATCTGGCGAGCAATTCCAAGCCCAACCGATTCCCCTGCCTCCCCGATAAGACGCTCGCAAGCCGATATCAAGGCCTTAAGCGCACGCTCATCTGGACCTTGACTGCGGCCGGACCGAAACCTTTCAAACATCTCCCCTGAACCTATCTAAAAAAAATTTGTGTACGTTCTTGATAGGTTAGCGAGGACCCTTATATTCCGCAGTCGGTATATTCCCTGCCCCGAAGGAAATTACAAATCAAGTTGCAAAAAGTGGCTCTATAAATCAGAAACTTAGAGCACCCGAGAAAAACTAGGGTCTCTTAAAGAGGTGGTTTGACCCTTGCCCTGCTAAAAACAAACAGCCCGATGCAGCCCAAAAGGATCATAGGCATCGAGAGCCATTGACCCATCGATAAAGAGGCCGTGAGCCCAAGAGGCTCCAAAAACGGTAACAAGCCCAGGAAGGCATCGGGCTGCCTACCAAACTCGGCAACAAACCGGAAGACTCCGTATCCCAGTAAAAAGCTGCTTGCGATAACACCCCTGCGACGAGGCCGACGACTTAGAAGGAACAGAATAAGAAACAGAAGCAGACCTTCTAAAAAGAACTGGTAGAGCTGCGAGGGGTGACGGGCAATCTCGGAACCGGACTGGGGGAAGATCATTGCCCACGGAACCTGCTCGGGGTCGGCAGGTCGGCCCCACAATTCCCCATTAATAAAATTACCGAGCCGGCCGAAGGCAAGGCCCAAAGGCACCAAGGGCGCTACGTAATCGGCCAAGGCCCAGAACCTTTGCCAGAAAGACAAAGGATGGGCGACGCGAGGCAAGCCTTGCTCGTCGAGCCGAAGAGGCTGGCCAAGATGCTGTCTGCGTGCCGCAAAGGTCAGCAGCGCAGCAATAACCCCAAGCAGTCCTCCATGAAAGGCCATGCCCCCCTGCCAAAGCGCCAAGGCCTCAAGCGGATGATTTAAAAAATAGCCTGGCTGATAAAAGACGACGTAACCCAGCCTTCCTCCAATCACGACACCCAACACCCCGAAGACAAGCAAGTCCTCGAGGTCGCGAACCGCCATGCCCGAGCGCTGCGGGTCGAGGCGTATCTGCCAACGGCCCAGTGCATAGAACGAGGCAAAGGCAAGCAAGTACATCAGGCCGTACCAATGGATGGCCAAGGGCCCAAGACTTACGGCAACGGGGTCAAACTGAGGATGAACAAAAGCACTGGAAGTCACCTTGGCAGTGTGCCATGAGTTAGGCGAAGCCAGCTTATGATTAGGCCTGTTTCAACTTCCTACTTGAGAGACGCTATGGCCTATAACGATCGATCCAAAAATGTCACCCAGGGCATTGCCCGAGCTCCCAACCGATCCATGTACTACGCCATGGGCTACAAGGAAGAAGACTTTGAAAAGCCAATGGTTGGCATTGCCAACGGTCATTCCACCATTACCCCTTGCAACAGCGGCCTTCAGCGTCTTGCCGATGCCGCCATTGCTGCCGTTAGGGATTCTGGGGCGAACCCTCAAGTCTTTGGAACACCCACCATCTCTGACGGCATTGGCATGGGTACCGAAGGTATGAAGTACTCCCTTGTCTCTCGCGAAGTGATTGCTGACAGCATTGAGACCTGCGTGAACGGTCAGTGGATGGACGGCGTGGTGGTGATTGGTGGCTGTGATAAGAACATGCCTGGTGGAATGATTGCCATCGCGAGAACCAATGTGCCTGCAATTTACGTCTACGGCGGAACCATCAAGCCCGGGCACCACAAAGGCAAAGACCTCACCATCGTTTCAGCCTTCGAGGCCGTTGGAGAATTTACCGCCGGGCGACTGAGTAACGAAGACTTCAAGGCCATCGAGCAAAAAGCCTGCCCAGGCTCAGGCTCTTGCGGGGGCATGTACACGGCCAACACCATGAGTTCGGCTTTCGAAGCGATGGGAATGAGCCTTCCCTACTCGTCCACCATGGCCAACGAGGATGGCGAAACAATTGAAAGTGCTGCAGAGTCTGCCCGCGTTTTAGTCGAAGCCATCAAGAAAGGTATTCGTCCCCGGGACATCATCACCAGAAAGTCGATTGAGAATGCGGTCACAGTCATTATGGCAACCGGTGGTTCAACCAATGCCGTGCTGCACTTTCTTGCCATTACGCATGCGGCGGAGATTGAGTGGTCGATTGACGACTTCGAACGAATTCGCCAGCGCACACCTATCTTCTGTGACCTCAAACCCTCGGGCCAGTACGTGATTACCGAGCTTCATAAGGTGGGCGGTATCCCACGAGTTATGAAGATGCTCTTGAATGCGGGACTTTTGCACGGTGATTGTCTAACCATCACCGGAAAGACCATTGCCGAGACCCTGGCCGACGTACCCGATCAGCCGCCCTCCGGCCAGACTGTTATTCGCCCCATTGATCAGCCACTTTACAAGCAAGGACACCTGGCAATCCTTAAAGGTAACCTCTCGCCTGAAGGCTGCGTAGCGAAGATCACGGGTCTTAAGAACCCAGTGATTACGGGACCTGCCCGGGTGTTTAACTCCGAAGACGAAGCCATGGCTGCGATCATGAAGCAGTCCATCAAAGCAGGTGATGTTGTGGTCATTCGCTACGAAGGCCCGCGCGGAGGCCCTGGGATGCGTGAAATGCTGGCGCCCACCTCGGCTCTGATTGGCCAAGGCCTTGGCGAATCGGTAGGACTCATCACCGATGGACGTTTTTCGGGTGGAACCTGGGGGATGGTCGTTGGGCACGTTGCGCCCGAGGCCTACGTTGGCGGCCCCATTGCACTGATTGAAGAGGGAGACAGCATCACCATTGATGCCCACGCTCTTCTTATTCAGCTCAATATTTCAGAGGCCGACTTGGCGCGTCGACGGGCAGACTGGAAGAAGCCCGCGCCCCGCTATAGCCGGGGGGTACTGGCAAAGTTTGCTGCCCTTGCCTCCACCGCCAGTCGCGGCGCCGTAACCGACCCCGACGCCTCGGCAATTTGAAATCTGAAAATAGGGCCCACTTCAATTAAGTAACTTGTGAACGGAGGGGCCCGAAAGCGGCCATTTAAGAAGACCCTTTACGGCTCTTGCTTACCCTGAAGCACGGAAAAAGCATGCGCTGCAAAGATTGTTCTTGGTCTACAATATGCGTGCTTTCGAATATAGTTGGCTTGCTTAGAATATTTTTGGGGAGGAGATTTCCATGCGTTCAGTCGTTCTAGCCGTTTCAATGTTTGCCCTTACCGGCGCAGCCCATGCCAGTGCCGACCTTGTTAAAAAATACAACTGTGTGGCTTGCCACGCGGACGCCCGCAAAATGGTTGGCCCCGCTTACAAAGACGTGGCTGCCAAGTACGGGGCTGACGGCGGTGCTGCCGAGAAGCTTGCCAAGAAAATCAAGGCAGGCGGTGCGGGGGTTTGGGGTCCCATTCCCATGCCTGCTCATCCCCAAGTGTCCGACGCCGATGCCCTGACCATGGCGAAATACATTCTGACCATCAAGTAAGACTTTTAGCTTCTTGATGCACGCCCCCAAGCTTGGGGGCCTGTGAAAGCCCTCTAAGTGAGACCCACCCGAGGGCTTTTTTCTTTGTGCTGGCCCATTTGACGCTGAGCCATCCGCATTTGCCACATACTCTAGGTCATGCGCGCACTCCCCCGTCGATTTCGTATGCCCAGAATTGGCATCGTTGGTCTTGGCGATGTTGGTAAACGGCTGGTTCGTCAGCAGCTGGAGCAGCCGTCTGCTTCCTCTGGTCAGCTTGCCTATCGGCTGATAGGCATCGCAAGACGATTCGCCCCAGCAGCCGACGACCCATTTCTCGCGAGTCGCGAACGCAAGGCACGCAAGGGGCTTGCCTCACGAAATTGCCCCATCCTTGGCTGGGACCTTGATCACGCAGAGGACCAAAAACGCCTTGCAAGAGTCATTACCCATTGGATTGTGTTGATGCCACCGCCTGACGTAGGCTCGGCCACTGGTCAAAAAATGACCACCGATACGCGTTCAAAAAAACTCAGCCTTCAGATTCGACTTGCTCACGCACGGCGCAACCCGAAAGCCAATGGTCTCAGGGCCCGCAGACCCTCTCAAGGCGTCTATATCAGTACCACCGGGGTTTATGGCGACCATCACGGGCAGATTGTGATTGAAACCTCGGCCTGTTTAGCTAAAGAGCACCGCTCTTTAAGGCGAGTCTCTGCCGAAGGCTACTGGAGAGGGCTTGGCTTTTCTGTGCTGAGAGCCCCCGGTATTATTGCGGAAGACCGCCTACCCATCGAACGACTGAAGCAGGACTCCCCTGCTTTACGTGCCGAGGACGATGTCTGGGTTAATCACATTCATGCCGAGGACCTTGCTCACTTGTCGTGGCTTAGCCTGTTTCGGGCGCGCCCAGGGCGAGTCTTTAATGCGGTGAACCAGTCTCGACTCAAGATGGCTGATTACTTTGACCTGGTAGCGAAGACAAAGGGGCTAAGGTTACCCCGTCGGGTCTCTCGCGAGGAGCTTCAGGCTGAAATCGCTAAAGGGTCCATCAGTTTAATGATGGCCAGCTTCATGCGTGACTCTAGACAGATTCAAGCGACACGCCTCTTCACTGAACTAAAGGCCCAGCTGCTCTTCCCAACAACGGAAGAGGTCATTCATCGCAATAAGACACCGATAACACCTCTATCGAGTCAAAGCCTAAAGGCGTCTTAAGCTGCAGGCAGTCGCCCTCGCGGGCTTTGAGCAGTGTCTTGGCAATGGGTGAGACCCAGCTCACCCATCTGCGAGCAGGGTCGACCTCGTCCTGACCCACAATGCGAATCGTCTCTTCGGTTAAACCATTACGAAGGTAGAGGACCGTTGCTCCGAAGAAGACCTGATCACCACCCTGGTGAACGCTAGGGTCGACAACCTGGGCCTGCTCAAGTCGCTTGGTAAGAAAGCGAATGCGTCGATCAATTTCACGCAGTCGGCGCTTGCCATAGATGTAATCACCATTCTCGGATCGATCGCCATTGGATGCTGCCCAACGAACCGTTTCTGTAACCAACGGTCTCTCCACCTTGATAAGTTGCTGCATCTCAGACAAAAGCCTGCGATAGCCGACCGGAGTGATGTAGTTGGGAGCCTGCATTCTATTTGTCAAAAGATTGCTGTAAATACATTGATTTTAAACAAGTTTTTTCTTGACTCTGCGATTAGAAAGCGCAAAATCTGCGTTGACAAAAGCCTGCGCAATGCAGGGGTATGTCATTTCTCTTAACCCATCTTTTTAGGTGAATTCATGAAAAGCTTTGTCTCTGTTGTTTCTGCTCTGATGGTGTCCCTCTCGATGTTTGCTGGCCTCGCAACCCCCTCTTCGGCTGTGGCAAGCGAGAAGGTTGACTGCAGCAAGAAAGAGAATGCTGAAAAGAAAGAGTGCAAGAAGAAGTAAGGCAAACCAAAGCCCCGGGCCGCAAGGCGCGGGGCTTTCTTCCTAAAGTAGTAACACGCCTACCAACCCACCCGCTGCCACAATAAGCCAGACAGGCAGACGCCAAAAAACCAAGGCGACGAAAAACAAGACAGCAATGGCCAAATCAAGCGACCATGTCACGGCCGTCACGAGAACCGGGTCGTAGAACGCAGCAAACAAAAGGCCGACGACAGCGGCGTTCACTCCATGGAAGGCCGACTGCAGAGCGGGCTGCTGCTGAAGCGTACGCCAGAAGGGTAGGGCCCCTGCAAGCAATAGGAACGACGGCAGAAAAATAAAGAAAAGGGTAAAGAGCCCTAAAAGCACCATCGCCCACGGCGAGGCAAAGACCTCAAGCAGCGCGGATGGCACCGACGTTGCTGCACCAAGAAACCCTGCAAAGGTAAATAAAGGTCCCGGCATGGCTTGCGCTGCGCCATAGCCCAGAAGAAACGTTTCGTTCGAGACCCAGCCCGGATCGACAACCTGAGACTGTAAGACGGGTAGCACCACATGACCACCACCAAACACCATGGCCCCGGCTCGAAAATAGGCGTCGGCAAGCGCGGCAAAAAAGGCGCCGTCGGTCCACCAAGTCAAAACCGGTAAACCAGACAAAAGAAAAACAAATAAAACAAGCCAGAACAAGCCCGCATGACGATTCAACTGTGCAGACCGTGGGTCTAAAGCTCGTACAGCATCCTCTTTCAATGACTGGCTGGCTGCTGGAGTAGTCGGCGGGCTATTTAAGGAGACTTGCGAGCCAGAGGGCGCAATAGGACCCAACTTGAACCCCCAGCCGGCAAGGCCCGCCACCATAACGGCAAGCAGTTGACCCCAGACCCCAAGGCTCTCTCCAATACTTAACAAAAACGCCGCAACCAAAGCGGCGACGGTTGCCCGAGAATTGTCGGGACACAAGGACTTCGCCATACCCCACAAAGCATGCGCCACCACTGCAACAACCACCAATTTGATACCGGACAACAACCCGTAGGCAAGGCTCTGATTTAAAAGACCATGTCCGAGACCGACAAGGATCATGAGCAAGGCCGATGGAAGCGTAAAGCCAAGCCAAGCGGCCAGACAGCCGGAATAGCCCGCCCTTGAAAGTCCAATGCCCATGCCCACCTGAGAACTGGAGGGCCCTGGCAGAAACTGGCAAAGGGCCACAAGCTGAGCATAGGCTTGGTCGGTAAACCATTTACGACGCTCAACAAATTCATCGCGGAAGTAGCCGATATGTGCTACCGGCCCCCCGAAGGAGGTTAGGCCAAGCCTAAGGAAGACAAGAAAGATAAGCCAGGAAGATGTTTTCTTAGGCTTTAAAGCGCCGCTGTCAGACGCTTCATGAACAGCCTGCGTCTCGTTTGGAACACCCTGGTTATCGCTCAACGAAGGCTCGTTCAATAAGGTAATCACCAGGCTGCCCAAGCCCAGGGGAGACCTCAAAGCCTCTCTGGTCAAGCATGTCAGCCGTCTCCTTCAACATAGAAGGACTGCCGCAGATCATGGCTCGGTCAAGCGCAGCATCAAGCGAAGGCAGCCCTATATCGTCGAAAAGTTTGCCCGACTCAATGGCTGTTGTGAGTCGACCTGTATGCGTAAAGGCCTCTCGTGTCACCGTAGGGTAGTAAATCAGCTGGCTGCTCACCATGTCTCCTAGAAACTCGTGCTGAGGCAGCTCCTTCGTGAGGTAGTCGGAGTAGGCTAGCTCGCTAACCAGTCGTACACCATGAATCAACACGACCTTTTCAAAACGCTCATATGTCTCGGGGTCTCGAACAACACTCATGAAAGGCGCAAGCCCCGTTCCTGTCGAAAAAAGATAAAGGTGCCGACCGGGACGCAGATCATCAAGAACCAGAGTACCCGTCGCCTTCTGACCAATGAGTAGGCTGTCACCAACCTGAACATGTTGCAGTCGCGATGTTAACGGCCCATCAGGAACCTTGATGGATAAGAACTCCAGATGCTCCTCGTAGTTCGGACTCACCACGCTGTAGGCACGCATCAGTGGCTTGCCATCCACCTCTAGACCAATCATGACAAAGTGACCGTTGCGGAATCGAAAGCTTGACTCGCGCGTGGTGGTAAAGGAAAAAAGCGTCTCGTTCCAATGGGTCACACTGGTTACGGTCTCGGTGCTGTTAGAAGCCATGAACGGGGTGTTCCTTAATCGTTGTTGTCAGTGCCAACGTAGGGGTTGGTAAGACGTTCCTGGCCAAAACTGCTCATTGGGCCGTGGCCGGGCACAAACTCAATATCGTCTCCTAAGGGGAAAAGCCTTTGTCTGATCGAGCGCAAAAGATCGTCATGATTTCCCCTTGGAAAATCGGTCCGGCCAATGGAGCCTGCAAAGAGCACATCCCCCACAAAGGCAATACGACTGGCGAGGTGCACGAAGACGATATGACCTGGGGTGTGGCCTGGGCAATGAATCACCTCGAGGGCCTGCTCGCCTACCATCACCGTTTCTCCATCAAAGAGCCACCGGTCTGGCCTAAAAGACTGTAGCTCGGGGAAGCCAAACATTTTTGACTGCGTGGGCAGTTGGTCAATCCAAAAGGCATCATCCGGATGAGGTCCTTCAAGTGGCACACCAAGACGACTAGCGAGAAGGCCAGCCTCGCCGCAGTGATCGATGTGCCCATGCGTAAGAAGGATTTTTTCAAGCTGCGCGCCCGACTGGGCAACCACCGCCTCGAGCTGATCGATATCCCCTCCTGGGTCAATCAAGGCAGCCTTCTTGGTGACTGGGCAGACGATAAACGAGCAGTTTTGCTCGAAGGGCGTGACTGGAATAATTTCAATTTCCATAGACCCCAAGTGTATCTGGCCTAAGGGTTTTTACGGGGAGAGCCTGCGAATCGCCCACAGCCTTTGCGCGTTCGAGCTCTCGGACGTGTCACTGCTGTCAATACGGAATTCAATTCGGTCATGCAACCGAGAAGGCCGCCCCTGCCAAAACTCAAAGCGATGGGGAGCAAGACGATAGCCCCCCCAATGGTCTGGCCTGGGTGGCTGCGGACCGAGTTCTTGGCGAAAATCCTCGAAGGCTTTCGCCAAGGCCTCGCGCGAGCAGATGGGCTCGCTTTGTGCCGAGGCCCATGCGCCAATCCTGCTCTCAAGTGGGCGGCTGTGAAAGTAGGCATCCGACTCTTCTGCGCTAACCCTTTCTAAGAGACCCTCGATGCGAACCTGACGCTCAAGCTCCGGCCAGAAAAATAACAGGCTAGCCTTAGGGTTTTGAGCAATCTGCCTACCCTTGACCGACTGATAGTTGGAAAAAAAGACAATTCCTTGCGAGTCGACACCTTTAATTAGCACCACACGACTGCTTGGGCTGCCATCGAAGCCAACGGTCGACAAAACCATGGCATTGGGCTCAGGCAACTGGGCTTTAAGCGCCTCGTTCAGCCAGATTTCGAACTGCTGGAAAGGGTCTTTACAAACGCTCCCCTCATCCAGACTAGCCTGGGTGTAGTCTTTACGGAGATCGGCCAGTTGATTCATGGAAAGCCTTTTGAGATGAAAAGTTAGTTAAAAATGACTTAATTTGCTCTATTTTAATGTAAATAAACTCTTCTTTTACGTTATTTAAGCACCAGACCCGTGTGAAAGAGCGGGCTTAGCGACCCCCCATTGGCCGAGGGTCATTGATTATTCTTATCAATGACTTTGAAAGCTTCAATTGGACGCAACTAACAATTGAAGCGCACAATGCAGGAGTTGATAGGACAGCTTTTTGTTCTAGACAATGTTGTATAGCTGTTTGAAAACCCGCTGTTTTTGTTCAACCACTTAGGAGATAGTCATGCCTCAACTTAAAGGAAGCAAGACGCATCAGCATCTGAAAGATGCGTTTTCTGGCGAGAGCCAGGCCAATCGTCGTTACCTCTACTTCGCAAACAAAGCTGACGTTGAGGGCTACCCCGAAGTCGCTGCTTTGTTCCGCTCGACTGCTGAAGGCGAGACCGGGCACGCTCACGGGCACCTCGACTACCTGGCTCAGGTGGGTGACCCTGCAACCGATCTTCCTATTGGCGATTCTTCCGCAAATCTGAAGTCCGCCGTGGCCGGTGAGACCCATGAGTACACCGATATGTACCCTGGAATGGCCAAGGATGCTCGTGACGAAGGTTTTGACGAGATCGCCGACTGGTTTGAGACCTTGGCCAAGGCCGAGCGTTCGCACGCCAACAAGTTCCAAAAGGCTCTCGACACACTCGACGCCTAAGCCGTCTGCTTCAACAGGTGCGCGGTCCTTGAACACATCTTGGCCCGCCACCTGCCCCTCCCAGAGAATTCGATAAATGCCAAGCATAAGTTAAGAGCCTTGGGATTTTTAAAAGCTGATTAGAACGTTTGAACCAAAAAACCAAAGCAAAAAAGGACGATCATGACCGTGCGTGAAGGATCACTAGAGGCGCCTACCCGGCATCCTATCGACTGGCAGAACCCCGAGTTCTACGACGAAAAAGCCTGCTTCGATGAGCTTGAGCGAATCTTTGATATTTGCCACGGCTGTCGTCGTTGTGTAAGCCTTTGCGGTTCTTTCCCTACGCTGTTCGACCTCATTGATGAGGGCGAAAGCGGCGAAATTGATGGCGTCGACAAAAAGGATTACTGGAAAGTGGTCGACCAGTGCTACCTGTGCGATGTCTGTTACCTCACCAAGTGCCCCTATGTTCCACCCCACCCCTGGAACCTGGACTTCCCTCACACCATGTTGCGGGCGAAGGCTATCCAGTTTAAGCAAGGAACGCCCACCAAGTTTCGTGACACCACCCTTTCGAATACGGCGGCGAACGGCAAACTAGCCTCCATACCTTTGGTTGCCCAGACTGTTAACGCGCTAGGCAAAGTCAAGGCGGCTCGCGCAATCGGTGAAAAAGTAATGGGCGTGCACAAAGACGCCTGGGTTCCCGAATTCACCACCAAGGTCTTTGAGAAAAACGCCAAGGTTTCCGCGGGGTTTCCAGCCAAGGACGGCGCTCGATCCAAGGGTAAGGTTGCCATTTACACCACCTGTTATGTGAACTGGAATGAACCTGGCATAGGCCATGACCTTGTTAAGGTTCTTCAACACAACGAGATACCTTATGTTGTGGTTGAAAAGCAGGCCTGCTGTGGCATGCCCAAGCTTGAGCTTGGAGACCTTGACTCTGTTGCGAGCCTTGCCAAAGAAAACCTTCCACGCCTTGCCGCCTTGGCACGTGAAGGCTACTCCATCATGACTCCCATTCCCTCCTGCACGCTGATGTTCAAGCAAGAGATTCCTCTAATGTTCCCGAATGATCCCGATGCACAGGCTGTCAAGGCCGCCATGGTCGACCCGTTTGAGTATTTTCAGCTTCGCCACAAAGACGGCATGCTAAAAACCGACTTTAAAGAAGAGCTTGGTAATGTTTCGTACCACATTGCCTGTCACCTTCGGGTTCAGAATGTAGGCCAAAAAACCCGTGAAACACTTGAAATGATTCCGGGTACGGCAGTCAATACCGTGGAGCGCTGCTCAGGCCATGCAGGCACCTGGGGTGTCAAGAAGGAGTTTCATGACATGGCCATGAAAATTGGTCGCCCCGTTTTTCGTCAGATGTCAGAGCACCCCAAGGCGAACGACGGTCAAGGGGGTGACCCCGATTTCATTGCCTCGGATTGCCAATTGGCGGGCCATCACATCGAGCAAGGCATGGCGGGCAAGGCTGACGGAAAGGTTGAGCATCCATTAAGCCTTCTTGCCCGCGCCTACGGCCTGTAAGCGCTTATCGTAATAAAAATTATTCTTCTCAACGCAAAGGAAATCGTATGAACGGAGATACACAGATGGACAAGATCAGTCGTGAATCGTTATGGAGCCTTGAACACTACGCGCGCATTCGTAACCAGTTTCGTGCGGAAGTTATGGCCCACAAAAAGCTGCGTCGAGTTGCCCTTGGCGAAAACATGTCGCTTATCTTTGAAGATGAGAAGACCATTCGCTATCAGATTCAAGAAATGCTTCGAATTGAAAAAACCTTCGAGGAAGACGGCATTCAAGACGAGCTTGATGCCTACAACCCACTCATCCCTGATGGCCGCAACTTTAAGTGCACCATGATGATCGAGTACCCGGACCCCGAGATTCGCAAGATTGAGTTGCGCAAACTCAAGGGTGTGGAGGCCAAGGTATTCGTTCAGGTGGAAGGCCGTGAGAAGGTATGGGCCATTGCCGACGAAGATCTCGAGCGCGAGAACGACGAAAAGACATCCTCGGTGCATTTCATGCGGTTTGAGCTTGACGAGGATATGGCGGCAGCTCTGAAGTATGGCGTGGCACTTACCATTGGTGTGGATCATCCCGCCTACTCGTTTAAGCTGGACCCGGTGCCTGCTGAGATCCGCGCCTCGTTGGTCAAAGACCTTACGTAGCTTGTCGGTCTTTTAATTCTCAAAACGATACACTGAAGGGTATGACAACCCTTAAGGCAAAAAACGTACTGGGAACGGCGCTTGAGCCTTGCAGCCTCGACCCCCTCACGGGCTTCTTCCGTGATGGCTGTTGCAATTCAAGCGCCGATGATTTTGGAAGCCACACCGTCTGCGCCCAAATGACAGAGGCTTTTCTTAATTTCTCGATGGACAGAGGAAACGACCTCTCAACCCCTCGTCCTGAATACAAGTTTCCTGGGCTTAAGCCAGGCGACCGCTGGTGCGTCTGTGCGGGTCGTTGGCGCGAGGCTGCGGAGCACGGGGTCGCTCCCCCCGTGGTGCTTGCCTCAACACACGAACGGGCCCTTGAGGTTATTGCACTGGCCGACCTGGAATACCACGCCCTTCAGTTTGAGTCTTAAAGGCCGTTGTTCCATTTAGAGGAGCCTATCCGCAAATAGGCTCTCTGCCTTCTCCACTTTCGGACGTACAACAGCCATACAGTAGCCCTGATAGGGATTACGCTCAAAATAATTATCGTGATCCGCCTCAGCCGCCCAAAAGGTTCTTTGGGTCGAGCCTGACTCCCCTTTGAAATCGGCCTCTGTAACGTATTGCAACTGAGTCACGATAGGATCTTTGTAGCGTCCTTGTTGCTCCAGATGCTTGATGGTGGCTTGGGCTTTTTCGAACTGCTCCTTACCCACAGCAAAAATAGCCGATCGGTATTGGCTACCAACATCATGACCCTGTCGGTCCAAAGTGGTTGGGTCGTGAATGGCGAAAAAAATATCAAGCAGACTTCCAAAGTCAGCCTGCTTAGGGTCGAAGTCAAGGCGAACAACCTCGGCATGGCCTGTCCGGCCCGAGCAAACCCTCTCGTAACTTGGATTCGCCAAGTCACCTCCCATATACCCCGATTGCACCCGCGAGACACCACGCACCCGCTGAAAGACCGCCTCAAGACACCAGAAGCAGCCTCCAGCAAGAAAAGTTGTTTCCACCATCGCCACGACCCCTTTGCAGATATGAGCTCAGCTCAGAAGTTTATTCCTGTCGCAGAAATCAAAGGGCCTTAGGCTTCCTACACTGGCGTGCATTGTTAGCAAGATCTTCAAAGGAACTCCGACCATGTCTATGTCTACGCTTCACCTCCGGGTAGCCCTTCCCAGCTTCCTTTTCTCTGCTGCACTGGCGGTGGCAGTGGTCATCACCGGTTCGGCCCGCGCGGCAACGCCGGCCCAACAGGCTCCAAAGGCTGTCTTCTCCTCGCCGCTTATCAGTGCATCCGAGCTGCACACGCTACTTTTGTCATCCCGCCGGTCACCCACCGCACCGGCCGTTACCGTTCTCGACACGCGCGAACTTCTACAGGCAGACAATAAAACACCTAATTTTGAGGCTGGGCATATTCCTGGGGCCCTGCCCCTGCCCTACTCGCTCCTGCGCGGCCCCAAAGACAATCCCGGCCGCCCTCCTGAGCTTGCTCAGCTCCAGGCTTTACTTCAACCCCTCGGTCTACATCTTCATACGCCCATTGTCCTTACAGGCAGCGGATCAGACCCTACAGAGTTTGGTGCCGTGGCGCGCAGCTACTGGACCTTGAAGTCGGTGGGGTTCACGAAGCTTGCCATCCTGAACGGAGGCTTTGGTGCATGGCTTGCATCTAAATATCCTGTCGCAAAGGGTCCCGCTCGAACAGTGAGGGCTAATACTGCGCTGCAACTAACGCCCGATACTTCTCTTCGTTTGAGTGTCTCCACTCAGGCCGTTAATGAACTTCGCCTGGCCTCGGAGACCGCACTTTTCGTTGACGCGCGGCCCGAGGACTTTTTTACGGGTCAGCTTCGGCACAGCGCCGCAGCTCGCTGGGGAACCCTTCCCAATGCGCAACACTTCGACAGTGAGGAATGGTTTACGCCCAATACCGGGCGGCTACCAGGGCTGAAGGAGCTTCGCGCGATCGCTCAGGCAGAAGGCTTCTTGCAGAAGAAGCCTCAGGTGGCTTTTTGTAACACCGGCCATTGGGCTGCCACCCACTGGTTTATCGTTTCTGAGCTTCTTGGCCAGGATCAGGTACGGCTCTACCCCGAGTCCACCATCGCATGGAGTCAGGCTGGGCTACCCATGGATAACGAGCCCAGCCGTGCGGTCGCGCTGCTTAGGCAGGCACAAGGGAAGGGTGTGCAGTAGAATGCCCCTATGCCTGCACCTTCCAGTCGTCCCGGCTTTCTTAACGTAAGTCAGCTTCAACCGGCCCCTATTGAGCCTGTTAAGGGCTGTGTTTTTTGCGAAGAAGTCGGCGGTAGGCTGCTGCAGCACCACGAAGATTTTCGCGTGGTTGCCATTGACGATATCGAGCTACCGGGATGTGCCCGAGTGATCTGGAATCACCATGTTGCTGAACTCTCCGAGCTCAATGAGACGCAACGCTTACTGCTGATTCAGGCCCTTCACGAGACCGACCTTCGTATTCGGACACTGCACAAGCCTCACAAAATTAATATTGCAAGCTTTGGAAATAAGGTTCCTCACCTCCACTTCCATTTCATTGCCCGTTGGAAGACCGACCCTTGGTGGCCCGAATCAACCTGGGCCGAGCGCCCTGAAATTCAATGGCAGGGTGTTCCCGCCACAGGCCTTGCCGAGGCCACGACCCAGCTTTCTGATTCCGAGTCTGCGCGCTTAGCTGTCTCGGATTGGACACAGCTGAGAGATCGTGCCATTCCTTTACGACGCTCGGTTTTTGTTGAAGAGCAATCGGTTCCGGAGGACGAAGAGTTTGATAGCTTCGACAGCATTAGTCGGCACGTCGTCATTGCGGCAAACGGTATTGCGCTTGGAACCGGACGACTTGCTCCCGATGGTCGACTTGGGCGTATTGCAGTGTCAGAGAAGCAACGTAATAAAGGGATTGGGCGCTTGCTGGTGCGCGCCCTATTGAACGAGGCGCAAAGGCTTGAGTTCCCAGCTGTCCACCTGCACGCCCAGGTTCAGGCACTCGGTTTTTATGAGCAGCTTGGTTTTAGTGCGGAAAGCGAGGAGTTTATGGAATGTGACATTCCTCACCGTCGCATGAGCCTAGGCTTTTAGTAGTGGGTTGCGGCTCGTCGAAGGCGGTCCCAAAGGGCCTCCCAGGCCTGGGTCTCGGGGGGACTTTCAACCAGAATCAGATCGGCCCCACTGTTATCCCAGTCATTTAATCGCTGATAAAACTGGCTGGCATAAACCTCCGGGTCTGAGGTAAGGGCTTGAAGATCAAAAGCAACGGTTTTTGAGTTCGAGCGCTCTAAAGGCGCCGAACTGAAAGACGATGACTCCCAAGGTTCAAGAACTAGGCAGCCTACCCTTAGCCGACTCGCCTTGGTGGCCATGCTGACTGGCCCATGGTTCAAAGGACCCAGCCCTTCAATAAAATTCTCTAACCGCAGAAGATCCTGCATGCGTTGACGAGACAAAACAAGCAAAGGGCATCGAGGTGCGTAGTGTGAATCAAGGCTTCCCGAGACCCGCGGCTTCGGGCTCTGGGCCTGCCCGTTAACCTGTCTCAAAGACGTTTCGAGCAGAGGAAAGCCGTTGGCCTTCAGCCACGCATTAAGCGTCTCACGCGACAAACCTCCGGGCCGAAGCATCCGAGGCGTTGCGTCACGGCAATCCACAATGGTGCTCTCCAGGCCAACTGAGCAGTCCCCGGCCTTCAACACACAATCCTCGTTACCCAGAAAGGGGCCAAGCCCCTTCAATACATCACTTGCCCGCGTCGGACTAACACCTCCAAATCGGTTCGCCGAGGGCGCAGCCACAAGGCCCGAACCATGCTCCGCAAAAGCATGCAGCATCTTCTGAGCAATCGCATGATCGGGCACTCGAATTCCGACGGAGTCTTGACCTCCCGTAACTTCAAAAGGGATAAGGTCGGCCCTGTGAAGAATGAGAGTAAGGGGTCCCGGCCAGAAGGCCTTTGCCAGCGCTAAGGCCAGTGGACTCCATTGCGGGGACACCTTAAGAGCGGTCGCAAGATCGGCTGCATGAAGTATTAGCGGATGGCCCTTTGGACGCCCTTTGGCCTCAAAGATTCTTAAAACTGCGTTTGGGTTGAGACCATCAGCACCGAGCCCGTAAACCGTCTCGGTGGGAAAGGCAACCAAGAAGCCTTGGCCTAATGCTCTGGCCGCTTCATGAAGAGCACTTGACTCAACCGAGGCCCTTAGGGCCGTGAGCGCGGGGTCGTCGCATTGAATGGACGCGTCAGGAGAAGGGAATGATGGACTGCAGTCAAGCTCACGCATCACCAAGCTTCTGA
>Ga0181607_10000476_pt1 | contig 34613 bp, 12 predicted proteins | sample 041ome_9_FD_132420 | JGI IMG/M metagenome (GOLD analysis project Ga0181607, IMG submission 132420) | Coastal salt marsh microbial communities from the Groves Creek Marsh, Skidaway Island, Georgia - 041413US metaG (megahit assembly) | ecosystem: Environmental > Aquatic > Marine > Intertidal zone...
ACCCCCTCAGTATCAGGCATAGCATTGATAATGAGCTCATTTAAACGTTCAATAATCTGTTCGTAGGTCGGCTGATAGTTAGTGTTATCGCTCATGTGAATATTTATTTGGATGATGGATTCAAACCGATTCGCAACATTAAACCTGAATGATCAAATGATGCTATTTCATAAGGGGCTAAAAAGAGTGAATCATGTAATAATGTTCCTCCCATATACCCCATACTTTTTGGATCTTTTAAAGCTGTATCATAAGTGGACCAAGCATTAGGATCCTGAAAATCTAGGCGAGTGTCATAACTAGCTAGCCTACCATGGTAAATTCCCTCTTCTTTACAATGGGGAATAAAATGTATGATGTGCCCATCAGCAATGGCACCAAAATACCCTCTATTATCTTTATGTAATGAGGTCATATCGAAGCACTCCCAATGATTTGGATCTAATACATCTTTATCTACAGAAACCCGGAGTACCAAACCATGCCTCTCTAATCCATTGAAATAGGGAGACAAATAAATGTGATGCTGATCAAAAACTCCGCCAACAAAACCTTTTGCAAGTGGGTGAATCTGTGTTAGGTCAATGGATGACCAATTGGTTGGATCTCCAAAATCAGTCCCATTTCTATGCCGAAGTAACAAACCATGGTAATCTCTGTTTTCTCGAACATATGGTATAAAATAAGTATACTTCTTAGTGGAAATAGCTCCATGGAAACCTCTGCTACTTGGCCATAAGGACTCGGTATTAAAATATTGCCAACTCTTTACCTGCTCAAATGGTGCATGAGTATCATAGCGAACCATTGTACTATTATACTGAGTCCAACTCTCTTGATAAGCCGATAAGTGAATATACCGTCCGTCGAAACTACCACTTACGAAGCCTTTAGCTTTTGGATGGAGTAAATTCTCCAAGTCAACAAACGACCACGATAAAGAATCGAAAAAGTCTTTCCCCACCTCATATCGAGCAACTACGCCATGATGTGCTTCGTTATGAAATGGTATGAAATACATGTAATTACCATCGAAGAGTACATCAACGAAACCTTTAGCATGCTTATTCCATTGAGTGATATCAACTTCGCTCCAAGCAAGTTCATCATCAAAATCTAAATTGCTATTATATCGTACGACGGTTCCATGGAATACCCCTTTTTCGTTAGAAAGTGGTGCGTAATAGATATATGACCCATCGTTTTCCGCCCCCGAAAATCCCTTACGACGGGCATTAGTACTCGACGCATCGAAGAATTGATAGGTATATAAACTTGGGTTATTCATATTAAACAGTAGGTGAATGTGAGGCAGAATTAATAAGCATATAAGAAGGGTAATCAGGGATATTGGTCAAATCATTCTCGAGTAAGGACCATGCTTCTTGTCGCTTAATTTCGGTAAACTGGTTGAACTTGTAGGTTACATACATCATCCTGTTTCGATCATTTGATACAAATTCAGCTTGAAGGCGAACCCCATTTTCTTTAGCTAACTTTCGAATAAAACTGATTAAAACGGTACCAACCCCTCTTGACATGACCCTACAAGACATAAGAAGAAGCTTGATGGACCAAACCTCAGCAGATTTCTCCACGAGTACCAACCCAATTTTCCCATAGGTACCATACTTATCATCCAGGGCCGCTACGAACAAAAGATGATCTGGTGATTGGGTGAAAAACACTAATTCATCGTAATCGTAGGTGTAAGCTGTCGTATTAAGTTGATTTGTACGCTGAGTTAGCTCCTCGGCACGCTTCAAATCCTCCTCAACGGCCTCAGTTATGCTTAACTTCATATTCAGTGTAGTTAAGAATTCATCCTGTGCGCCACTAAACTCTTCTTCGATTTTATTCCTTAGGATATCACTCTGATACATCAAGCGTCTTTTTTTAGAATCACTTGTAATGAATCTAGGTATCATCACAGGCATATCTTCAATTTCTGCGAGTTGTTTTTCTTCAATTGTTAGCACATCTGGAAGGGAGTATGACACCTCTTCTCTTTCGTATACTTGATCGTCCACAAAAGCAATGGTATCTATTCCAATATTGATAGATTGGGCAATTGTTTTAATAGAAGTAGATTTAGGCTCCCAATTAATTTGTGGGTAGATGAAATATTCTGATATGCCAAGTTCTTCTAGTTTAGACCAAGCAAAATCATGATCATTCTTGCTAGCTATTGACTGTAATATGCCACGGCTATCGAGGGTTTTGATCAATTTGAGGGTCTCAGGAGCCATGTATACCTCAGCATCCTCTAACAGTGTTCCACTCCAAAGTGTATTATCCAAATCCCAAACCAAACATTTAATTTTAAGATCTTTACTCATCCTATCCTCTGTTACTTTGTGCGTTACGCTCTCGCTGTTGAACGGTAAACTCTTGATGACCAGCCTTAGCAATGATTATTTGCTGCATTTGGGAACTACCTTCAATAATCTCCATAATTCTAGCATCGCGAAAATAGCGTTGAACTGGAAAATCACTGGAACAGCCATTGGCTCCATGTATTTGAACAGCTGAATTAGTCGATTTGGTAGCCGCTTTTGAAGCATAATATTTAGCCGTAGACGTCTCCATTATCAAAGAAGGCTCACCCGATGACTTCAAAAATGATGCATGCATACAAAGCATACGCGCTGCTTTAGTTTCCACAATCATTTCGGTAAGCATTTCTTGGATGAGCTGATGTTCTACCAAAGGCTTTCCAAATTGGACTCGATTCGAAGCATAATCCATAGATGCCTCAAGGGCTGCTTGGGATAACCCAACACAACCCCACGCAATGCTATAACGCCCTTGATCTAAGGCAGTGGCTGCAATATGAGAAAACCCAAACCCAGGCTTACCAACCATACTATCTTCGCTAACCTGCACATCTTGGAGTGTCAAGTCGGCAAGATTAGCCGACCTAAACCCAAGCATACCCTTAATTGGTTCTGCAGCAAACCCTTTCATACCCCGTTCTACCAAGAATGTAACTGGCATATTATTAAGCTGTACAAAAACCAGATACAACGTAGCTGTAGCCCCGAATGAAATCCATCTCTTCTTTCCATTAATCAGATAATTGCCATCATCGGAACGAACTGCTGAATTTTCAATATTACGCGCATCACTACCTACAGATGGTTCTGTAAGACCGAAAGCTGCTATAGTCTCACCCGTTGCCAACTTAGGTAACCATTTCTCTTTTTGCTGGGTAGATCCCCATTTAACAAGGGTTTGAATCGCCATGGATTGCACGGTTACTAAACTTAGCAATGAGGCACTCGAACGACCTAATTCCTCACAAAACAAACCCCACTTCAATGGATCCAAACCAACCCCGCCATATTCCACAGGAACAAGCGCCCCCAAATGACCATCTTTTGCCATTTGATCAATCAATGATTGAGGTGTTTCTTGTTGTTCGTCGAATGTATCTGCAAAAGGCACTACATACTGATCCACCCATTGTTGATAAGTCTTTTTGGCTTGAATTTGGTCTTCGGTTAAATCAAAATTGAGCATGAATCTCCTATTTCTGCTTTATGGTAATAAACTGGACAATTGCTTGAACCGACTTGAAGTTTTCATAATCCAAATCTTCATTGGTTACCTGAATTCCATACTCTTGTTCAATAAAAAGTACTAATTGCATGGCATAGAGGGAGTTCACTAAACCAGCCGAAAAAAGATCTAAATCTCCATCCACTTCAGGATCACTTACATATTTGCCTAAAAAGCTTCTGACTTTCGTTTCTATCTCGTTCATATATTTAATTTTGGGTATTAATATTTATAAAATCCTTCGCCACTCTTACGGCCTAGTAAACCTGCATCAACCATTTTTTTTAAGAGTGGGGATGGCCGATATTTACTATCATTATAACTCTCATGAAGTACTTCGATGGAGTACAGAATGGTGTCTAATCCAATTAGATCACCTGTTTCTAATGGCCCCATTTTATGGCCAAAACATTTTTTAAAAATACTATCCACTTGCTCTGGAGTAGCTACCCCATCTTGGACAGTATATATAGCTTCATTAATCGTTAACATTAAAACTCGATTAGAAACAAAGCCTGGCATATCATTAACCAGAATACCTCCCTTGCCAAATGAAGCTAAAAAATCCATCCCTGTAGCGATCGTTTCGTCAGAAGTGTGATGACCTTTTATCACCTCCACGGTATCTTTCATGGGAACGGGATTCATGAAATGCATACCAATAATCTTATCTGGTCTCTTCGTCAACGAAGCTAATCTAGTGATCGAAAAACAAGATGTATTGGCTGCTACACAGGTTTCTTTGGGCGCATAAGTGTCAATTAATGGATACACAGACTGCTTGACATCCCACTTTTCAGATGCATTTTCTACCACAAAAGAACTCTCAGCTAATTGGCTGAAGTCAGTGGTGAAAAGTATTCGGGAAAGCACGGTTTCCACATCTTCAACCTTTGATTTATCCGGTGCAAAAAACGCCGAAAAGCGCACATTTTTCCGGATGATTTCTTCAGCATTTTGCAATGCTTCTTCATGGGTATCAATGAGCACTACTTGTAGTTTTGATTGGGCTAAATTTTGAGCTAACCCACTACCCATTACACCAGCGCCAATTACACCAATTTTTACTTCGCTCATTCTAATCTCCTTTTTTATGATTCTTTGAAAATGTGTAGCCTGTCAAATAAATTTTTCCTAAAGTCTGAAGCATATACTGCTCGTCTTGGATACGTTCATACATGGTCCGCATACTTGCCATATTCATTTTATTTGAAATTTGTTTGGCATTTGGATGTTGAAGCATAAAACTCCCCAAGCTTATCCCTGGCCCCACTTCCAGAAAAATCCTTCCTTTATTTCCATTAAAACTAGAGGGTTCTAAGAGGCTTCCCATACCATTGGAAAAATCAACTTTTTGCCAGGTATGTCTCGCCCAGTAGGAAGGGTCTGTAGCCTCATTTTCCGTAATCCATGTGCCACTTAAATTGGATATAAAGGGTGTTTTAGGGGCCTTCAGTTCAAAACTATCCACCAATTCCAAAAGTGGTGTGTGAAGTGATTGCAACATCGCCGTATGAAAGGCATGAGTACTCTGTAACTTACGGCTCACGATGTCCTTCCCGCGCAGTATTTTTTCAAACTCATCAATTTCATCTAGCTCGCCAGCTATAACGGTTTGGTTTGGGGTACTGCAAACGGCTACAGCAAGGGATCCGATCAATTCTTTTTGCACGTCTTCTTCGCTAAGTGGGACAGCTAACATAGCACCCATAGGCAATTTGTCGATTAATTGTGCTCGTTTAGTTACCAACATTAATGCATCGTCTATGCTCATAACACCCGAAAGTACCGCGGCTACATATTCTCCTATACTGTACCCAATCATCGCTTCTGGTTGAACACCCTTACTCATCCACATCATCGCCAAGGCATATTCAATGATAAAGACTACGGGTTGACTAATTTTAGTTTCGTTCATTTTTTGCTGGGCAGGACTAACCGTTGAGCCGGCATTCATCATAGCTCGAAAATCAAATTTTGGGGGTGCGGCTTCCTTCTTCACTTTTGTTTCTGAAGGTGAATCACTGGTTAATTTGCTTCGCCCTATCTCTGTTTCTTCCCCAGTAGTTGAAAGCTCGGGATAAAGAATCTCCTTTATATGTACTCCGCAATCACGCGCTACTTTATCGCAGCATTCATCAACCACACGTTTAAAGGTGTCATCACTCTGGTATAAACCCTTCCCCATATCCACATAGTGATCGCCAACACCTGGAAACATAAAAATCATAGTAGGAGACTCATTTAACGGTAGAGCTGAACGAACATCCTTACTATCTGGATTGTTTAATATCTCGTGCGCATGCGGGATATCTTTACAGACTAGCATAGCACGATGCCTAGCTTGGGTTGTGTTAACCTGGTCACCTTTAACGAGTAAACTCATGGAGCCGGGTTCACTTAGGCTAAACTTTAGACCTTGTTTAGCATCTTCAACACCTTGGTTATCCTCATATTCATGAATTAATAATTGATATGAGCCACATTTCAACGGATCTAAACCAGAATGCACTGGATTTATGGTGCTATTCTGAAGGCTTTTGTCTCTATTTCTAATGGTAGCTAGGTACTGGAACTGTTGTTCGGTAACTTTTCCTAAAGCCTCTGTTGCCATTTTTAATTGAAGCTCCATTATGTCCTTCAAAGAGGTAGTATTTGTTGGAAGAGGTACTGATTGTTGCTTCTGGTTTGTGAGCTGATTTGGCTTCACATCTTGATGCGCAGCTTGTGACTGACCTTCTTGCGGATGGGTCTCCAAGTTTTTATGTGCAACTTTTATTTCTTTTGATACAGGTACATTCTGCCACTGAACATCATCTAACCAAAATTTCTCACGGTTAAAGGGGTAAAGAGGTAAGTCGATAAAGTTTTGGCCATAATTACCTTGAATTTCCTTCCAATCTACATTCCATCCCTCAAAATGTTTATTGACCACTTCAGCTAAAAATAATGGAGACCTTACTATATGGCGCTGGTCATCTAATTTCGCTACCATTGAAGACAGTTTTTCAGACGAGTTGACTATCTGCTCTACCCCTTTAAGTGAACCACGTCTTTTAACTGTTCCAATAGTTAGATTAGAATGTTCTTCATCGGAAACAATTGCATTCAAGACTTCTCTAGCCTCTATAAAATTAGAGGCTATGCAAAGAGCACATTGTGTTAAATGACTTCTCCCAACGGTTGTGGAATAGCAAAAGTCGCTGAATTTGACAGAAGATTCATCAACCCGATCTAGCCATCCTATATATTTTTTAGCCACCTCTACCAAGCCTACTTTAGACTTAGATGAAACGGCAAAGACTAGCGGTCCCGATAGGTCTTCTAATTGTTCTTTCGGCAAGGGGATAGTTGTGGTTATTGGTGCTTCCTCAACCAACGCATGCCCGTTTGTTCCACTTAAACCAAAAGAACTTATACCAGCCCTCCTAGGATTCTCTTGGCTACGATCCCATGATTTTAAGGCTGTAGGTATTTCGACATTAAACCCTTCCCATGGTATTTTAGGATTTGGTTTATTGAAATGAAGATTTGGTACTACCTTTTCATTCTTCAACATCAGGATTGTTTTTATGAATCCCGCTATACCGGCCGCCGCATTCAAATGCCCAATATTCGTCTTTACGGACCCTAAAAGTAATGGTTCTTCGGTTTTTCGGGTCCCAAAGACCGCTTTCAATGCCCCGACCTCAATTGGATCTCCCAATTGGGTACCTGTTCCATGAGTTTCGATATATTGGATCGATTCTGGAGATATTTTGGCACGTTTAAGTGTTTGAGCGATTAACTTTTCTTGTGCCGATTCATTGGGTACAGTTAAGCCTACAGCCGCACCACCATGATTCAGGCCAACCTCTCTAATCACACCTAAGATTCTTCTTTGCTGTTTAATCGCCTCCGAGAGTGATTGTAGGACAACCACTCCTACTCCCTCACCCAGTATAAATCCATTCGCCCTTTCGTCAAAGGTAAAGCATCTTCCATCGGGGGAAAAAGACTGGGTTCTAGAAAAAAATACCTGCATTGGTGGAGTCAAATTCAGATGAACACCACTGGCTATAGCAACTGAACTCTCTTTTTTTCTAATTGCATTTACTGCGTTGTAGAGAGCGACTAATGAAGATGAGCAGGCTGTATCACTGGTAAAGGTGGGGCCATGAAAGCCAAACTGATAAGCAATTCGACCTGCCGCAAAACTATGGCCATTTCCAGTTCCACTGTAAGCAGTTATATCGTCGGGATGGCCATTAATTTGAAGTGATCCGTAATCATTTTGACTCATACCAACAAAAAACCCGGTATTACTTCCTTTGAGTGAATCTGGTGGGATTGAAGCATGCTCTAACGCTTTCCATACCTGTTGCAATAGGATTCTTTGCCCGGGATCCATTGCTTTAGCTTCTGTATTTGGAATCCCAAAGAATTTAGCATCGAAATATTCAACACCTTCAATAAAGCCCCCATATTGGGTATTTATTCTTCCAGGAGATGCTGGATTTTGATCGTACCAGGCGTCCAAATCCCATCGAGACTCAGGTACTTTGTTAACGGCATCTCGGCCATTTGATAACAATTCCCAGTACTCATCCAGATCAGATGCTCCAGGGAAAACACATGACATGCCAACTATTGCAATGGGTTCAAGCTGCTCTTTATTTAGCTTATCTAGTTGATTTCGCAACTCTTTTATAGTTAATGCAGCACGTTGCAAAGCACTTAGATCCTTTGCAGTATTCAGAGACGCCTTAGTACCCGATGTAGAATTATTTACTTCTGAATTATTCAATCGTCATCCTCCCCAAGACTAAAAAATTCGTCATCAATGAGAGCTTGCAATTCCTCTTCACTCATTTCTTCGATATCACTACTTGTAGAGGCTGAATTTTGAGTCTCAGCGTTATTAGCTTCATCAACTCCGCCTATCTCATTGATATTTTTTACTATGTCAAGCAAATATTCCGAGACATCCTCAATGGTTGGGTACTTAAAAATCAAGGTTGATGGAAGTTGAAGGTCAAAAGTAGACTGCAGCATATTGCGTAATTCAACTGAGGTGAGAGAGTCCATACCTAAGTCAAAAAACCCTGTAGTCACATCCAAATCTGCCTCATTGCCTCCAAGTACCTTGGCCACTATTTGGGTGACGAAAATAATCATGTCGTCGAGTTGCTCCCCTTCTGGCTTAGTCAATAGTTCTTCTATCCACTTGGTATAGTCTTTGGTCATAGTTACTGAATTATTGTTACCATGCTTAAGGTCTTTAATCAACAGTTCCCTGCCCATCTGAGAAACTGATTCTCCCCAATTAATTGGCAGTACCACAATCTGTCCTTGTTCGTCAAACATTTGCTTAATTAATCGCTTGCCTTGTTCAGGTCTGATCAACTCAATACCTTGCATAGCTTGGACTTGGCTTTTTTCGGCATGTTTTTGAGCTAAACCAGCCTCACTCCAAGCTCCCCAATTAATGGCTAAGCCAGCTAAGCCCATCTGCTGTCTATTCAAAGCTAGTTGATCCATAAAAGAGTTAGCTGCCGCATAATTTGCCTGGGCAATGGGTCCAAAAATAGACCCTATAGATGAGTACAGTACAAAATAGTCTAAATCATAGTCCTGGGTTAACTCATGCAAATTCCAAGCTCCTTGAATTTTTGCTTGAAAAACGGTTTCCATTTTCTGCCAATCTAAATCCATGAGTACAGCATTTTCAAGGGTTCCTGCTGCATGAATAACCCCTTTTAGTTCTTTTTTTGGAATGGTTTTAAATAGCTCGACCAGAGCAGATCGATCAGATATATCGGCCTGTATACGATGTATTTGAGTCCCCCTTTGTTCTAACGTAGCTAGTCTATCACGTACCTCTTGATTGGGTAATCCTCGACCTAGTAACCAAAGGGTTGTGGCCCCATGTTCTGCAAGGTATTCCGCAGTTTGCATTCCGATGACCCCGAATCCTCCCGTTATTAGGTACCCTCCCGTTATGGGTTCATGTCGATGGGGCTCCAATGTGGATTCAAATCGTATGAGCCTACTTACCCTTCTTTTTCCTGAACGATATATGACCTCAGGTTCCTCATTTTTTTGGTGTAATTCTAAGGATAGGTATTCTGAAATTTCTCCTTCTGACAATCCCGCTTCTAGATCGATCAGTTTAGTAGATATGGTAGGGTACTCCGAATGAATAGCATGGACCAAACCTTGTAAGCTAGATTGTGTTATTCCTGATGAGGGCTGATCCAAGACTAGTGATTCTTCGGTAAGAATTACCATTTGTTTTAGGGCAGTGTATTCATGAGCCAGTGCATGTTGTAATGTCTTAATCACAGGCATAATCAATTGCTCTTGTTCTTCCATAACAGACGTCATTGAACCTGTTTTCTTATTCTTTTGTCTGCCAATAGCATGAATAAATAACAGATTAGGAATTTTAGACCAGGCGATATCTTTCCAATGATTATCCTCACTAGTCACATCGAATAATGTATAGGGCTCCTCAAGAATAGTGTGTAGATCAACATTAATCCCATTACCATTATGGATAACCAACCAAACGGGTTCACTCTTGTCCGTGTCTTCTTTGGATGTTTTTACGGAGGCTTTTGTACTAGATATATCTAGAGATTGCTTTCTGGCAATAAAAACATGCTGTTTAAGTCCCTCTTTTATGGCATGTTCTTCTTCTCCCAATACTAGAGTGGATTCGAATCCAGCTCTATCGAAGGCATTTTCCCACTCGTTCAGATTTAATAAAGGGTATTCTTTTCTATGAGCATCATTCCCCATAAACCTCCACCATCCATCCGTCATCCCGAAAGTAAGATCCAGCCAACGTTGCTTAGCGGTTGCTTCCAACAGTAACAATGCGCCCCCATCTGCTAAAAGATCATTACAGTTTAATAGAGTACGATTCAAATGCTGAGTAGCGTGAAGTACATTGGCGGCTATGACAATATCAAACTGTCCAAGCCAATCCTTTGGAATAGGTTGTTCAATATCAAGGGTATTAAATTCAACAAAGTCATATTCCTGACCCCACATTTGGGCAGCTTGTTGTGTAAAATGAGCAGAAATGTCTGTAAATAGATAGGAACACTGGTCCTTATCAAGTAACGGTAATACCTGTGTGGTTGTACCACCTGTTCCAGCTCCAATTTCTATAATTCTAATTTTTTTAACCCTTGAAACCTCAGATGTAAGATGCTGTATGGTCTCACCTAGTAGCCGATTAATCAGCTTGGATCCAATTGAATCTCGATAAAGATTGTGTGCTCCTTTGTCTTTGTCTTTCGGAAATAAGATTGTCAAAGGATCGATAAGACCTTGCCATACCTTATCCAATAATTTCACACACTGTTCAAATAAGTCAATTTCAGGGATTGCATTATCGTATTTAGTTCGCACTTCAAGAGCCCAATTGTCTAAACCACCATGGAATTCTTGAACTACCTTAATGGTATTTTCATGTTGTTCAAACACCCCGTCCTCAACTAAAATTGAAATAAGGCGATTGAAAAATGGTTTAAACTCTTCTTTTACCCCACATTTTTCATGAAGGGTATGCCATTCATACTCCTGCCCTACGGTCGGGTTCCAACCAGAGTTAATAAGGGCATGTTGGATTTTTTGAGCAGAAACTTGGTCAAGTTGGGTAAACAAATCTTCATAAAAAGAACAACGTTCTGCAATATTCTTGATGGTTTTTTTGAGCTGTTCACTTAGGGCTTCCGACTCTACCAGTGATTGCGTAGTATACCCAGGCAATGCTTTTTGCTCCCATTGAAGCTGATACAACCAGGACTCTATGTCCGTCGATTCCTGGCCAAAATTTGTCACTTGTACTCGTTGAAACCGTAAGGATTCAATTTGTGCCAATACCTCCCCAGTACTATCCATCAACCAAATGTTTACTTCATAAAAAGCTTGTTCATCATGAGCCTGTTCCTTGTCCACCATGGGGCTATTAGGAACTAAATAGCACCAAGTATCTTGAGTTAATGGCTTATTAAACTGTACTGATTTAATACCGACCGGTAAATAGGGTTGATCAAACTTAATGAGGTGATAACTAGCCATTTGAAAAGCTGCGTCTAATAACACAGGATGTAAAAAGAAACGTTGGTCATGAAGCCCCCCAACACCTTTGGGTAATACCAGCTTGCCTAAGTATCCATTTGGCCCTCTCCATATAGATTCCATTGCCTGAAATTGTTCCCCATGGGCTATTCCTAAAGCATGTGATTTCTTATAATAGTCGTCTACCGAAAGCTCTTCATCATGCTCTATGAATAATTTATCTAGATCAAAATGAGTATTCTGTTGGCGGTTGGACTCATAATTTATCTCGAATCTTGCATGAGAATGTTCCTTCCATGGGCTTGAGCTATTCCCCCTAGAACTGTACAAATCAATTTGAAAAGCTGAATTTTCTTCTTTAGTACTGAGATTATTCTTCAACTCTGGACTAATCACCGTCTGAAGCTCCGTACCATCTACTGGTGACAGCACTAGCGCTTTATTAATAGAAATATCTTTAAGCGATATGGTGGAATACAAATTATCCTTTGTCTGAACGGTAAGATCTAATTTTACGAACTGCTCATAGGCCGCTGCAATCATAGTCTCGACATGAGCTGCTGCGGGTAATACTACCTCTCCAAAGACTTCATGATGAGACAAAAAAGTATTCTGTTCCACTCGAATTATTTTCTTGAACACCTGAAGACTTGAATCCAATACAGGAGAACTCAGTTGAGAACCCAGTAAAGGGTGATCTTCCGATTGGAGCAACTCAGCGTCAGCATTGTCAAATTCAAACCAGTAGGGTTTCTCCACAAAAGGAGTAGTACTTACTTGTAATGGATACCTATTACCTTCCCTAAAAAAACTATTCAATACATTACTATTACCTAATGTGTACAGTCTAGATAGGTGCTTAAGTATTTGAGTGAATGAATCTATATGCTTTCTGTTGCTTGGTAACCATTCTATATCATCAATCTTAGAAGAATGCTTGTCTGCCCAATTTGCTTCTATATCCCGACCAAATGCAGTGAGGATGGGTTTTGGGCCAATTTCAATAAAAACATTAAACCCATCGTTTAATAAAGTCGTCAGTCCTTCTCTAAAGTGCACCGTCTCCCTTACATGCGTTCCCCAATAACCTGCATTCCCTATTAACTCCTCTGAGGCATAGCCCCCGGTTATGTTTGAAATCAATGGAATTTGGAGTTCCCCTAAAGAAAATTGGTGTACAACATCTTCAAATTCAGGGATCATATCGACCGACATAGGAGAATGGAATGCGTGAGAAATCGCCAGATCTTTACACTCACATTCCAGCTTGCCTAGGTGTTCTTTTAACAGGTTTATAGATTTCGAATCCCCAGCAACAACCGTATTTTCATGGGTATTGACTGCTGCTATAGAAATTTGTTCATTCAATTCTAGCTGGTCTAGAATATCAGAAATGGTTGTTTCTGATAGGGTAATTGAGAGCATAGCTCCGGTTTTACAACGCTCTGTCATTAATTTTCCACGGTGAAAAACCAAGCTTAAAGCCTGCTCTAATGTGAATAAACCCGAAATAGTAGCGGCCACTATTTCTCCCATGCTATGACCAATTAACGCATCGGGTTCCACTCCCCAATGCTGCCACAATCGGGCTAAACTGTATTCATAAGAAAAGAGTAGAGGTTGTGTATAATTGGTTTTATGAATTTTTTCTTCGTATTCATCTTCCTTTGATGCCGGTGGATATAACATATCAAGCATCGATTCCCCTAGAATTGGGTGTAAAATTTTATCACACTCTTCCATGGTCTGTCTAAAGAAAGGAACTTGATCAAATAGCTCTTTGCCCATATTCAAGAACTGAGGTCCTTGACCAGTGAACAAAAAGGCTACTTTAGGTGGAATTGAAGGAATTTTTTGTAGATTGTAATCTCCTTTTAATAATTGCTCGGAAACTTCTTTAGGACTAGTACCTACCAATGCTATCCGCCTTGAAAAATGCCCTCGCCCATGGGCAAAAGAACGACAGTAAGATTCCCATTCTAATTTTGGCAAAACAGCTAATTCCCCACCTACTTTCTTAGCTAATGCTTCTAAATTAGCCTCATTCTTTGATGAAATAGCCAAAATCTTGGGACTATCTGTATCTAGCTCTCTGTTTTTGGATTTCTGCTCATCCCCATCCTGAACATAATTAGAAACAACTATATGACTATTAGTACCACTAAAACTAAAGGAACTCACCCCAGCAACCCTTTCTTTTTCAGTCCACGAAGTAGCTTCGATGGGTATTTCGATTGGAATTGAATCCCAGTCAATGTGTGGATTTGGTTCGGCAAAATTTTGGTGTGGCGGGATTTCCCCTTTTTGAACCACTAGGATAGTTTTAATAAGTCCGGCAATACCCGCGGCTGATTCTAAATGCCCTATGTTCGTTTTTATTGAACTAACTCGTAGCGGACTAGTTTGTTTATCACGGTTCTTCGAAAAAACTTTATCTAAAGCACTAATTTCTATAGGATCGCCTAATTTAGTACCAGTACCATGAGCTTCGACATAACCAACTTGATTAGGTTCAATACCAGCATTTTTTAATGCGTCCTGAATAACACTTACCTGAGATGGACCGTTAGGTACTGTTAGTCCACCACTGGGTCCATCTTGATTGACTGCAGATCCACGCAATAAGGCAATAATATTATCCCCATCTTTTTTAGCGTCAGAAAGTCGCTTTAACACAAGAACCCCAACTCCTTCGCCTCGCGCATATCCATCGGCCTCAGCGCTGAAGGTTTTACAATGACCATCCGGAGCCAACATTTTCGCCTTACTGAAATTCACAAAAGTATTAGGCCCAAAAAACAAATTTACTCCCGCACTAATTGCGATATCACATTCCCCGTTCCTAAGGGCATTCATTGCCAAATGAGTAGTGACTAGGGAAGACGAACAAGCAGTATCTACCATAATACTTGGTCCTGTGAACCCATATGTATAGGACACACGGCCTGCAGTGACCCCCATTGAACCACCCGTTCCAGAATAGGTGCTTATATTAGAGGGATTATTTGGAAACAGAAGGTGAGATCCATACTCAAAATTACTAACTCCAACATAGACTCCTGTTTTACTTCCATATAAAGAATTAGGGTCAATTCCCCCAAATTCAAGTGATTCCCAAATAGTTTGAAGCAAGAGACGTTGATGGGGATCCATTGAGGCTGCCTCTCGAGCAGATATACCAAAAAATGCAGGATCAAAATGATCTACTTTGTCTAAGAACCCGCCAAATTTAGTATACATTTTGCCAGGCACATCAGGATCAGGATCATAAAATGAATCAACATCCCAGCGATCTTTGGGGATTTCTGTAATGGCATCTTGTCCACTTCGTAGATTTTCCCAAAGGCGTGATGGATTCGTATTGTCTCCAGGAAATCGGCACCCCATTGAAACTACAGCAATAGGTTCTATACCAGTACTCTCCAACTCTATAACACGGGCTTTTAGCTGTTGGATAGCTTTTAAAGCCTGCTTCATAGGAGACATTTCAGATGAAGAATTCTGTTTTTTCATGACAAATTCATTCCTTCAAGGTTATCTAAGGCTCTAAATAAAGCGGCTTCGTCGCTCTCGTCATCCGTATCGGAACCCTCATCAGAATCCATTGCAGTTTCCTCTACCACCTCGGTTACCCTATCAACAGAATTAAAAACCTCAGCTAAGAGATCACTCAACAAATACTTCACTAATGCTTCTAAGGTAGGATAATCGAACAGTAGTGTTGAACTAATAGGTACTTGTAATTCCTTTTGTAGCGTGTTTTTTAATTCTAAAGCGATAAGGGAATCGACCCCTAAATCAAAAAGGCGCTCTCTTGAATCTATGTCTGTATCTGGTCGTAATTTTAACGAACTGTACAAAATACGCTTAAGTTTTTGGTTCATTAACTGAGGTCTTTGCCCTTCCTTCGCTTTCTTTAATTCTGATATAAATTTAGTTTCCATTACCTTTTCCGGTTGTATGGGTAACTTAGGCGTAATCAATGACTGCATGGATGGAGGCATTGTGTTGACTAATTCTGAATTAAACCCAGCAATACCTACTTGATGTGAGCGAGCACTCAGTAAACTCTTTTCTAATAATTCGAGGGCACGCTCATTACTTAATAGCTCAAAGCCTTTTTCTTCTATCCTATGACGTTCCTTTTCTGATAATTGCGATATCATACCGGAGGTCTTCCAAGGTCCCCAATTAATACTAATCGTTTTCTTCCCTTTGGCCTGCTGATAGGCTGCATGTGCATCCATAAAGCTATTGGCCGAGGCATAGTTTAACTGACCCACACTACCCAAGACGGATGCGATAGATGAGAAGTAGATCATTCTATCCAAATCTAAAGCATCAAATACTTTAGTGAGTACATGCGTACCTAGCCCTTTGGCATAAAATGGCTCAAGTAAGGTTTCAACCGTACTGGTTTCAATTAAATGATCCGTAAGCGATCCAGCCAAATGAAACACATCTGTTATAGTATCAAAGACTTCACTATGTTCATCCAAGGCACTCTTAAGTTGATGCTCATCACTCAAATCACTTATAACCACAAAGATTTTAGCGCCGCGTTCTTTTAGTTCATTTATTTGTTTCTCCTGGTCGCTATTTGGCTCTCGTCGACCTATGAGAACAAAGGAACGAGCACCACGATCTATTAACCAATGAGCTAAAATAAACGCCAAAGAGCCCAAACCACCCGTCAAAACAATGGTTTGTGAATTGGTATACAACAAGTTATCTGTAGAAGATGTTGCAGGTATCTCTAGCATTCGCTCAACCCAAAACTGTCCCTTCCGAATGGCTATATCCCCTTCTCCAAGGACAATGCTGTTTACCGCAGCTAAGAGCTGTTTTCCGGTCGGTACAGAATCCGGTGAAAGATCCACTAAACCCGTGGTTATTTGATTGTACTCTTGTTTGACGGTTCTCAGAAATCCTCTAAGACTTGCCTGATCTGGTGAAATCAGAGGATCCTGCTCACTGGTTGATATACTCCCTTGAGTTACACAAATAATGGGCCATTCATAACCATTGTGTACCATCCCTTGGATCGTTTCCAATAATGGCCAAAGTATCTGCTTTTGCTGATCTAAAACGTTCTGGACGTTATGACCTTCAGAACTAAGCGAAGGGAAGTAAAGAATACCCTCAATATTTTTAAATCGATTCCTTTCCCTACCTTTCCAATCCAAAGTCGAATCAAATGTATCCTTTTTGCCTTCAGCCAGACCATTCGCAACAAGGTGGTCTAACTCCAAAGAGTCCACCTCCATGCCTAATGAAGTCCATTCAGTTGCTAATTGTCTAGAATAAACTCCATCTTGGGATACAAATAACCATTTTTTAGCTGGACTATTTTCGATAAGATGGTCAACCTTAGCTTGGAGAAGTTGCCACTTTGGTTCAAATATGAGTGCCTTCGATTCTGTTATTTGAGGTAACAAGGCCTCTTTTGTAGCCTTTTTGCCTTCAAAACCAAGAATGGTTAGAATGGGCTCACCGTTCTGAGTTTGGATAAAAATATCGCCCACAATCTTTCTTTCTACATCAGTTTCAGGCTTCAAATTCACAAGTACATGTAATGGCTCATCTGGAATACCACGAAACTGGGTTAACGACTCAAATCCAAATGGTATGAATGTCTCCCCTGCAGGAGCATCGGTTATATTCATAACCACCCCAAAACAGGCATCTAAGCAACCTGGATGAACACCAAACCCTTGATTTTTGGCTTCTTTTGGGGCTTTAAAAATTGCGATAGCCTCCCTTTCATCACGATAAACCGATTCTATCCATTTATAACTTTCACCCACAACAATCTTTCTATCAGCTAGATTGTTATAAATAGTCTTTGCGGTAATGGGAGTCTTACACCGTTCAGAAAGAGCCTGCCAATTAAACGCTTCTGGCTCTTTCTTTCCTATCTCATACTCACCCAGGGCATGTACGAGTACCTCACTGGAGTCTTCAAAGCTAATGAGTCGAAAATTTGCCAAATCCTCAGAACCATTTTTGGCCAGCATCAACTGTATCTTCCGACTTTCCTCTTCTGGAATGATTAAGGCTTGAGGGAATACCACATTGTTAAGTGTAAATGATTGTGTGGAATGCTCTAATCGAACTGCCTCCATTATCATTGATAAATGAGACGCCCCTGCAACTACCAGTCTATCATACACTCTATGCTCTTCTAAAAAGGGGACTCTTTCTAAACTAAATTCCGCCTCAAAAAAACTTTCCTTTAAAAGTGGGGAATTAAAATATCGCTCCAGTAAGGGGTGTGCTAATGCGGACTTACCAAATGAACTGCTGTTCTGACCAGAGTACCCTTTGGCATTGTAATCAATTTTTTTCCAATAGGTTTTTCGATCAAATGCATAGGTAGGCAGAGAACTTTTACCCGGAGCTAAGTGATTCAAGCCAATCGTACCTCCAACACACCAATGGCTACCCAGACCCGTCAATACTTGTTGGCTGTATTGATTAGATTTAGTCATCAGCGGTATGCTGGTCACCAGGGGCGGTGTACTTGTTTCACGATCTAAATCGATGATCTTTTGAGCTAAATTTAACAAAACTGGACGAGGTCCAATTTCAACGAATTGAGAAAACCCGTCCTCCAAAGCGTTACTAACGGAGGGTTCAAATAAAACGGGTTTACGCACATGATCCACCCAATAATCCACGTTCATCATTACCGAATAATCATTATTCCCGAATCGATTATTGTATATAGGTATACTTGGCTGAGAAAAATGAACCTCTTTAATCTTACTTCTATACTCCTCCATCATAGGCTCCATCAGATGCGAATGAAAAGCATGGGATACGACTAATTCACGAAATTCAATGTGTTGCTTATCTAACTCTGTTATTAACCTATCAATGGCTTCTCGCTCACCTGAAAGCACCAAATTACTGGGGCCATTCATAGCTGCAACCGATAACTTCGATATGAATTTGGTATCAACTTCTTTTTCCAATGTATCCAATGAACAAAAAATAGCGATCATCGCACCATCTTGATCACATTCTTGCATTAAGGTCGACCGGTGTGCAATCATCATTGCCCCATCCTCTAAACGTAACATCCCCGCAATAGTAGCTGCGGCATACTCTCCCACACTATGCCCAAGAACCCCGTCTATTTTCCCACCTAAATAGGCCCAATAATTTGCTAATGCAACTTCTAAAGCATACAAGGCAGGCTGAGTAAAAATCGTTTTATCAAGATCTACCTGTTCATCAAATAAGATATTTGTCAGAGACTCATTTAGAATCGGCTCCATAATTTCATTGCAGGCATCGATGGTCTCTCTGAATACGGGTATTGTATTGTATAATGAAAGGCCCATTCCCTTAAACTGGGATCCTTGCCCTGTACAAAGAGCTAAAGTGCTTGATAGCTCTCCTTCATTATACTCTCCCAAACTAAGGGTTTGAGGTTGTTCTCCGTTTAAAAAAGCATCTATGGTATCAAGTGCTTCTTTTTTATTGGCAGCAGTAATGGCCATTCTATATCTAAGGTGAGTCCTATACCTAATGGTACTATTGGCATAGGTGGGCCAATCTCCAGGTGCTAAGTCTCGTATTTTTTTTGCGTGTTTAGCAGCCAGTAAACGAAGCGCATGTTCAGACTTAGCCGATATCAACATTAGTTGATAAACTAAGGTCTCTTCTGGAACCATGCCCAACTCTAAATTAGGATGTTCCTTTACCTCAGAAATTTTCTGAGGGTTTGTTGCTGGAACTGGAATATACTCACCCATAATTAGGTGAACATTTGTACCACTAAATCCAAACGAGCTTATTCCCGCTACTCGACCTACTTCTGAGTCTACCGCATCCCATTTTTGTTCTTTAACTGGAATTTCGATTGGAATAGCATCCCATGGTATCATGGGATTAGGTGTATTAAAGTTTAAATGAGGGGCAATTTTTTTGTACTTAAGTGATAACAATACTTTTATAGTACTCGCAATCCCCGCACTAGCTTCCAGATGCCCAATATTTGTTTTTACCGATCCGACAACTAAAGGATCATTGTTACTGCGATGTTCCCCAAAAACAGATACTAATGCGCCCATCTCAATAGGGTCACCAAGAGGAGTACCTGTTCCATGGGCTTCAATGTAATTAACGGCAGAAGCTGAGAGCTGAGCCTGTTCCAATGCTCGTTTTATCACTGCTTGTTGGGACGGTCCACTGGGTACAGTTAAGCCCCCACTGGCTCCATCTTGATTGACAGCAGAACCACGAATGAGACCCAACACATCATCTCCATCTCTTATCGCATCTTCGAGTCTTTTTAAGACGACAACTCCTCCACCTTCCCCTCGTACATATCCATTCGCATCTGCATCAAAGGTCTTACATTGGCCATCAACGGAGAGCATATGAGCTTTCGTAAACGCAATAGAAATTCCTGGATGGCTTAAGAGTTGAACACCGCCACCAAGAGCTAAGTCACATTCTCTAGCCCTTAAACTTTCACAAGCGAGGTGAAGGGACAACAAAGAAGAAGAACATGCAGTGTCCACCACAAAACTTGGGCCTGAAAATCCAAAATAATATGAAATTCTTCCTGCTATAGGTGCTAAGGCCGTGCCCGTTCCATAATACCCATCTATATTCTCATGAGGCGCTTCACCCATTAGTCTTGTAACATTATCTAAGCTACTAACCCCCATAAAAACACCCGTGTTCGACTTAAAGAGTGTTTCAGGAAGAATATTTGATTCTTCTAGAGATTCCCAGCATAGTTCTAACAACAAGCGCTGTTGAGGGTCCATACTTTCTGCTTCACGAGGCGATATCCCAAAAAATGAGGCATCAAAATCCGTAATGGGTTCATCCAGAAAACCACCTACTTTTGAACACATTTTCCCAGGTGCGTCCTGGTCTTGATCATAATAATCCTCGGCAGACCATCTATGCGTTGGCACTTTTGTTATACCGCTTTTTGCCTGTATCAACCCGTTCCAATACTCATCTAATGAGTTTGCCCCACAGGGGAAGCGACAAGAGGCCCCTATTATTGCTATGGGTTCGGAATTGCGTTGCGTCGACTTGTTTAGCTTTCGCTTGAGCTCCTTAATTTCAGTTAATGCTTTCGCCATTAACTCTCTATAATTTACTTTTTGCTCACTCATCCCCTAATTCCTTCATTAATAGAGCTGCTAGATCATCTTCACTTAAATCATCGTTAAGAATGTTCTCTGATTTTTCGCTATAAACTGGCTCTTGTGATTCTTGCCACTTAAAAACATCATGTCCGATATGCTGAACTATATCTTCAATTGTTGGAAAATCGAACAATAAAGTCCCTCTTAGTTCAGCGCCCAACGTACGAGACAGTTTATTCTTTAAATCAACCGCACCGAGTGAATCCAATCCAATTTCAAACAACCGCTTTCGATTTGATACGGTACTCATGTTTTGTATGTGCAAAAATTGCCCTATTTCTATTTTAATGAGCTTTTCTAATTCAACATACCGTTCTTCAAAACCTAGATTTGCCACCTTATGGCTAAAGTCGCTACTAGTTGGTGTACTTCCCTCACTATCTTCATTGGTAATGAGTTGCGTTAATTGCTCCTGAACACCATTTACTTGGGTGTAGGTATTCCAATTCGCCTTCATTATGAGAACTTGCCTACTGGTTGATTGAGATAAAACGAGCGATAGAGTATTCATGGCTAATTCAGGAATCATAGCTTCAATCCCTTGTGTTTTGAATACCTTAGTATAATTAGCAGCCAGCCCTCTGTCCCAAGGTCCCCAGTTTATCGAATACGCAGGAAGTCCTTTAGCTGCTAATTGTTCTACATAGGCATCCATATAAGCATTTGCCATGGCATAATTCGCTTGCCCAGCCGTTCCTAAAAGCGAACTAGCAGAAGAATAAACGACTAACAAATCTAACAACTCCATGTCCAGTGCCTGCACAAGATGTTCTAAGCCACGAATTTTTGGTTTCATGACGACCTCTACATCTTGCCATTCTAAGTCGATAGACTTTCTATCTTGTGTAACACCGGCCAGATGAAATACCCCTTTTAATGGATATGAATCTTCAGTTAATCCCTGAATTAGTTGTTCGCAAGAGGAAGAATCCGCCAGATCCATCATTTTATAGCGAATTTCACAGTCCTCCAGTCCTAAAGCCTCAATTTGGGATAATATATCATCAGAAACAGGCCTTCTACCCGTTAATATGATTGATTTTGCTCCATTTTCAGCTAACCAGGTTGTCAGTGTTAGACCTAAATCGCCAAGCCCACCGGTAACCAAATAACAGGCTTCCGATTGTATGGGTACTTGAATATCCCGACTAAAAGATTGCTGAACTAACTCGGGGATATAAACACCTTCTTGCCTGAATACTACTTCAGGGTAATTGGACTCAATAATACGGTCGAGATCTATAGCTTCATATTGATTAGCCCCAACATCCAACAAGTAGTATTTTGGTGAAACGGACTCTTGATGCAGCACTTTCATAAAAGCCCAAATTGCTCTTTGTTCTGGAATTAATTCAACCATTCCTATCGATGTGGTCACATCAAAAACGTTAGTAAGGGCTACCACAACAGGTATTGCCAGGTGTTCAACCCTCCTGTTTATTTCTAAGAGTTGTTCAATGACTCGAGCATACTCCTGATCACTTGCTCCAGTTGTAAGTGACAGCGCTCCTGTATATATAATCCCAGATTGGGATGGGTCCAAACTAGAGATTTCATGTAGATCACTGACAACTTCTGTAGAGCTTCTGGATAGCGAACAATGCTCAAAAATAGACCAATCATTCACCTCAGTGTCACCTATCACCACCCATTTTCGAGGACTAGTAGAATCCTTCATCTCTACGCTATCCAAAAGATGCCAATTCAATGAATAGATATCTTTCTCATAGCCTTGCCATCTACTTTTTAATAATACTTCCTTTTTTACTTTTCGTACACCAAAGCCTTCAATCTCTAATACTCTTCTCGGCTCTTCATTCACACCCTCTTCCCAAACGATCAAATCTGCTAGAGCAGATTCCTCATCCGAGGCTTTCTCAATAATCTGACTCCAAAATATATTCGTTTTTGTTCCTCCCCTTCCATAATACCGTATCCTGTTACTGCGAAATGGAATGGTAACTTCATCCTCTTTCATAGATACCAATGCAGTAATTCCTTGAAGTGCAGCATCCAACAAACCTGGAAAGAGTTCATGCTCAGAATAACTGGTAGATATGGCTCGATTTGCGAGTTTTACTAACACCTGACTCTCCGCTTTCCACACCTCTTTTACCCATCTAAAGGAAGGACCTAATTCAATGTGAGATTGCCATATTTCATTATAAAAATCTCGAGAATCTTTATGCTTAAATAACTTTTGAATTCCGTTTAAACCTTCATTACCTAGCAGATAATCAGCGGATTGAACAGAGGTAAACATACCTGTGGCATGGTTGGAAGAGGCCCCTGTATTGTCTATTGTAATAAGTCTAAAAGGTGCTGACACGGTTCTACTCTCTTCAATAAATAATTGAAGATGCTTTGACTCAGTTGAGTGCAATACTAGTGGCTCTGGGAATAGTACATCAGAAAATTCAGCTATCTTATCCTCATCTATGTTCATCGCCGATTCCACGAGTACGGCTATATGTCCTGCAGCTGGAACGACCTTTTCGTTGAACACTTGGTGTTCGGCATAAAAAGGGTAGGAAGTAGTATCTATTGTTGAATGGAATAGAATTCCCGAAATGAGAGGTGAGTTGATCATCTGACCTATTAAACTAAGTCGTTTCGATGTAGAATCTACCTCGCCTTTGGCGCTAATTTCTAGCCAATATCTTTTTTTATCGAAGGGATAAAGTGGTGTTTGGACTTTGTTAGTAACGAAGCTTTCATAATATCTCTCCCAATAGATGTCTGCACCAAGCTCCCATAAACGACCTATACTTTTATACCAAGACTGAGCATAGTCATCTTTTGGCTGGAGGGTTGGCAACCATTCACATTGCTCTGCCATTGCGAATCTATTTGCCATTCCAGACATCACAGGCTTGGGTCCAATTTCCAAAAAGGTGGTATATCCGTCATTAAACAGGGTGTCTAAACTAGCTCCAAAATTCACAGGCGTACGTAAGTGATCAACCCAGTATTGTGATTTTTGCATTTCATGGGAGTTATAAGTCCCATATACATTAGATATAACAGGGATTGTAGAAGGCTTCAGGCTAATACGATCTAGTACTTTTTGGAAAGGCTTACATACTGGCTCCATTAAATCTGTGTGAAAGGCATGTGATACCTGCAAAATTTTGCACTCAATACCGGCTGTTTCAAATGCAGAAATTGCTTGCTTTAATGCTTCATCTGTACCACCTAAAACCTGTCCTGCAATACCATTAAAAGTCGCTATTTCGACTTCGGAAATTTTTCCAATCGTCGCTTGAACAGTTTCGGTGTCCGCCATGATCGCCACCATAGATCCGTTCTTAGCCAATTCTACTACCAACCTACCACGTTCAGTAAGTATTTCTAAGCCTTCTTCTACCGTGAAAATACCCGCTATACAAGCGGCTGCATATTCCCCAACACTATATCCAATTACTGCGTCGGGTTTTAGTCCCCAGTACATCAAGGTATTCGCTATGCTTACTTGTAAAGCGAATAAAGCAACTTGAGTATATTCAGTAGAATGTAATTCATTAGATCGATTTTCATCCCAACATAAATCAAGTAAATCACTTCCTAAATAAGGTTTTAAGTAGGTGTTACATCGATTCAGTTCTTCTCTAAACTTTGGCTCTTGTGCATATAACTGCTTTGCCATTCCTGTATATTGAGCGCCCTGCCCAGTAAACATCCAAACAACTTTTTCAGGGATTAATAGATCTTCGATTTGCGAACCTACTTCATCATTGTTTAATCCCTCTTCTAACTTCTGACTTAGCTCTTCTCCATTGGATACTAGATAAGCCTTTCTTAGTGACATAGTATCTTTAGCTACAGCAAAACTGTAGGCAAGGTCTGATACATCAATTTGTGATGAATTGTTGACCAACTCTATAGTATCCCTCAAGATTCCTTGTAAACTGCTCTTAGTCTTAGCTGAAAACGGTACTATATGTACAGGTCGGGTAGAATTATCGTTAGAGAGTGGGCTTGCTGAGTCATTATCCAAGTATGAGGATAAGACCACATTTGCGTTTGTACCGCCAAAACCAAATGAACTCACGGATCCAATGCGTTCATCATTATCCCAGTCCGTCAAATCAGAGGTTATTCTAAAAGGAGTATCCTGAATTTTAATCTGATCATTTAACTCCTTAAAGTTGGCATTACCAGGGATTTTCTTATGATACAAGCTCAGTGTTAATTTTAACAAACCTGCCATACCAGCTGCTGCTTCCAAATGACCAATATTCGACTTCACAGAGCCAACATAACAAAGTTGGTCAGCAGATCTGCCGCGGCTCAATACTTTTTGTAACGAGCTCATCTCGATAGGATCACCTAAAGGAGTTCCCGTACCGTGAGCCTCCACATACTGTATCTGATTAGGTTGAACCGCACTATTCTGCAAAGCACGAGTGATCACAGCTTGCTGAGACCTAGTATTCGGGGCAGTTAATCCATTACTTTTTCCATCTTGGTTAATGGCGCTACCATTGATGACCGCTCTTATTTCATCCTTATCTCTAATTGCTGCGCTTAGTGGTTTAATAAGTACCATAGCGCCGCCTTCACTCCTAACATATCCATTGGCATCTCGATCAAATGTTCTACATTCTCCATCTTTGGATAACATTTGAGCTTGTGATAAAGCTATCGACATCTTTGGGGACAATAACAAATTGACCCCTCCAACTAATGCAGTAGAACACTCACCATTCCTCAAAGCTGAAACCGCTTGATGTAAGGCGACCAAAGAAGATGAACAGGCGGTATCAACAGCAATACTTGGCCCATTAAAATCGAACCAATACGAAATTCTATTTGCAGCTATAGCGGAAGAATTCGAGGTACCTGTATACGGATTCAACTCAAATCTATTATTAAATTGAGCTTCACTATAATCGTGTGTACTTATACCTACAAATACACCACAATCCGTACCTGCCATTGAATTCGGCGGGATTTGAGCCGACTCAAACGAATGCCACGCCAACTCCAAAAGTAATCTCTGTTGCGGGTCCATAACCTCGGCTTCCGAGGGTGTAATCCCAAAAAAAGCAGCATCAAAGGTATCTACACCCGTTATAAATCCACCCCGTTTATTGTTGATGTAACCTGGGGTCCCAGCCTCACTTCTAAAATAATCATCTGCGTTCCATCGATCCTTAGGGACATCAGTTATTGTAGAAGATCCTTCTACCAATACATCCCAGAATGCTCGGATATTTGGAGCACCGGGAAAATCACATGCATAACCAATTATTGCTATTGGCTCAGTGGCTTCAACCTCTTTCTGCGTTGTGATTGAAGCATCAACTGCAAGTTGGTCTGGCTGCTCACCTTTAATCAAAAATTCTGTCAGTGTAGTAAGACTAGAGTATTCCCAAAGTAATGTAGTGGGTAGTTCTTTGTATCCAAGCCAGGTCTCTAAAAGTCCCACAATGATAACAGCCGATCTAGAAGTCATTCCTAGTTCTGCAAAAGGCCTATCTGCTTGTAGCTGATCTTCAGATACACCTATTTCCTTGCTTATGATTTTTTTTAATTCATTTTGAAGATTCTCAAGCTCAAGAGTTTTACCGTGTTTAACCCCAGGAACGGAAGGATTAGCCTGTTGCTTATTCCAAGAAAAATAAGTTTTAAACTCGCCATTTTCGTACGCCTGCTTTGATTTCCTTCTTTGTAATTTTCCACTTGATGTTTTAAACGTGGAACCTCTACGAATGATAAGAAGTGCATATAAATCAACTTCATGAACTTCTGATATGGCTCTTCTAAGATTTTTGAGTAATTCGTCCCAATCTACTTTTGATGAATTTACTTCGGTAACAACAACTAATTGTTCCTCTCCCTCCACTTCCGTAGAAAAAGCAACACAGTGATCTACTCGTATCTCTTCATCGGCTCGGTGAACGGTCTGCTCAATATCCTGTGGGTAGTGATTAACACCTGCAACAATAATCAAATCCTTTGCTCGACCCGTTACATATAGGTTATTTCGCACTATAAAACCCAAATCGCCAGTTCGTAGGTAAGGACCTTTTTCAGGATTATTCTTCAACCTAGCTCTAAAAGTTTCTTCACTAATTTCAGGTTTTTGCCAATATCCACCAGCGATACTATCGCCGCCTACCCAGACCTCTCCAACTAGACCATCAGGAAGTTTTTCAAAGGTTTCTTTGTCGGCAATTACTACATCTACATCATCAATGATTATTCCGCAACTTGGTATAGTTAAGCCTCGATTATCTGTTAGCGGTAATTCAATAATGGTATCATTTTTGTATGCCTCATAATCTAGGTGGATAAATTGCGGAGGACCAAATTTGGTTTTTGCTGTGACAATTAGGGTGGCTTCAGCAAGTCCAAAAGCACAATTAAATGCTTCTGGCTTTAAGCCACACACAGAAAATTTGTCGATAAAATTGTTTACTGTATCCGCTCGATTTGGCTCACCACCACTACAAAAACAAACCATGGAGCTTAAATCGAGTTTCTTTAAAGCCTCATCACTAATACGCCGGACACTGTGTTCATATGCAAAATTTGGTGCCTGAGTATGTGTTCCCTTAAAACGGGTTATTGCTCCCAGCCATCGTTCAGGTCTTTTCAAAAAAGCCAACGGTGACATGACATAGCAAGGTATGCCATGATATATGGGCATAATGAGACCATCAACTAGACCTGAATCATGAAAATAAGGTTGCCAAACGACCCCTACTGAGTTCTCATCATATCCGAACACTTGAGTAATAACCTCACAATTGGCCATTATACCTTTATGTGTGACCATAACCCCTTTAGGCATCGATGTGGAACCTGAGGTATATTGGAGATATGCCGGCTCATTTACATCGACCTTATTAATGGTATTCCAATCCAACCCAATATTTGGATCCACTTCATCTACCGAAATCCACCTACATTTTTTAGATTCGGCTAATTCTGCAAAATTCTCCTGCATGGTTTCCGAAAGCGTGGAAGCCGTAATAATAAATTCTGCACCAGCATCCTTTATGATTGAATGTAATCTAGGTAGCGTCCTCTTTAACCGGGCTTTGTCTGGAGGTGGAGCAGGAATGGGTATAGCACCTGCATATAGAGCACCAAAAAAAGCAGCCAAAAATTCAATTCCAGGTGGGAAAATAAGTAATGCCCTCTTGCCTACTACATTTTCACCCATCACTTTCGCTATAGCTCTAGAATGAAGATCTAACTCGGCATAGGTATAGCTTTTTTCTATGTCTAAGCCATCTTTCAAGAATGTGTAAACCATCTTGTCAGGAGTAGTCTTCACCCTACTCCTTAATATCTCAAGGATATGATTCATCTACTTTTATTTAATTTTTTCGCCCTAAAGTTCCTTGAGTATTATCTCAAACCTATATATATGCACTTAAATAATGGGACCTAATAAGAGGTATGTAATCAAGAACGGTATAATATCTTAAACTTAAAAATGCAATGCAAAATAATAATATGTATATATATTTTATAAATTATATATACATTTAGGCGTTTCTACTTTAATCTGATAAAGTCTCACTACCCACATCGATTGGGAATCAATAACTTAGCATATCAACAACCCATGACTTTAACTTTATAAGAAATCCTACCCACCAAGAATTGTAAACTTGAACAATCTTCCCTTTAAAACTTTGAGCGAAAATTGCTCAATTGGAAGAGCCAAACTAAGCAGTAGATACCGTCTTTTTAACATCTTTATCCACGTGCTTACGAACTTGTTCCAAATACTTGATTCGCTTTTTATTCGATATGAATGGAACACTCCAAAACTGGGTGGTTTTAGTTTTAAACCAACCGAATACAAAAGAATAAACCCCCATTTCTAATCGTAGCCTTACCGAATTCACATACAGCGTTAATACAGGTAATCGTGGGGAGCCATGGGTAAGATAGGTCCGAACTTTTTTATCACCTAACAAAGGCACAGGTATTCCGTATGTTTTGGTTAGCGGTTTAAATTTATAGGCAAATCCAGGTGAAAAAACTTGATCGAAGAACCCTTCTAAAAGTGGGGTGCAACGAAACCACCATACTGGAGAAATAAAATAAATATGAGTCGCTTTCTTAACTAAATCCTGGTATTCCTTTACTTCTTCTTGATTTTTATACCATCTGGAAGGAGAGAATTTATCCTCGTACAAATCGATGATTTCGTACTCTTTTGACCAATAATCGAACCGTTTTGTAATAGTTTTTAGGATGCCATTATAACAAAAAGATTCTTTATCAGGATGGCCAATGATGATGAGGTTCATAGGAGATTAGTTGATGCGAGTTATTGGGTTTTAGCCTAAAATGGCTATAAAAATGGCCTCTTAGCTAGACGCTAATCACTGAAACATATTGACTGCAGTGTGTACGCACTTACACAAACTCAAAGTAAGGTTATTAGTTCCATCTCCCACCGTTTCATTGGGTACGTTCAAATGATTCAGTGATACTTACCCTAAATTAATCTAGACTGGACTGGACAATATCATATCCGATACAATTCTATGAACCAAGACAACTCTATCATAGAAGCAATAAATTATCGTTAGAAATTTAATGGGCTTCTGCTATCTTTATTACTATTCAATCAAGAAGCATATTCGAGATTTTTCCTCATAATGGGCTTCACATACCATCAATCTAGGGACCAGTACAACGCTGTGAAAAACCCTGCCTGTTTACATGCCAACATAATTGTGTATCTATGCTACAACTGCCGACAAAAACATCGATTCTTTTCTTTATAACTTCCATTACTTTATTGTCTTTGGGATGCTCATCTGAGCCAAAAGACCCCTGGACTACTTTAGAGCCTCTCCCACTCGACCCCGCCATTGAGGCACAAATCGATGAGATAATACCCAAACTCACCCTAGAACAAAAAGTGGGGCAGGTTATCCAAGCCGATAATGCCTCCATCAGTCCCGAAGATGTGAAAAAATATCGGTTAGGCTCCGTGCTAAGTGGTGGGAACTCCGCACCTGGGCCCCTTCCTTATGCCAATGCTGACACTTGGGTTGAAATGGCTAATGCCTACTTCGAGGCCTCCATCGACACCCAAGGTGTTGAAATAGCTATACCTATTATATTAGGTATAGATGCAGTTCATGGGCATGCAAACTTAGAAGGGGCGATTGTATTCCCTCATAACATCGGTTTAGGAGCAGCTCGCAATCCAGACTTAATCCAAGAAATAGCTCGTATCACCGCTCACGAACTCACCGTTTCGGGGCATGATTGGACTTTTGCCCCTACCCTAGCCGTCCCGCAAGATCTACGATGGGGTCGCAGCTATGAAGGGTTTTCCGAAGACCCAGCCATTGTACATTCGTATGGCGACAGAATTGTGATTGGCTTACAAGGTGCTGTTGAAACCGATGATTTCATGAGGCAAGGCACCGTTATCTCGAGTGCCAAACATTTTTTAGCCGATGGGGCTACCGAAAACGGGGTAGATCAAGGCGATGCTAAAATTTCCGAAAAAGAGCTCAGCGATGTACATGCAGCTGGGTACTACAGTGCAATTCCCGCAGGTGTACAAACGGTAATGGCCTCCTTCAACAGCTGGAATGGAAGTAAATTACACGGCGACAAAGAATTACTCACCGACGTACTTAAAGGTAAAATGGGGTTCAATGGTTTTGTTGTGGGCGATTGGAATGGGCACGGACAAGTACCAGGCTGCACCAACACCGACTGTGCGCAATCCTTCAATGCTGGCGTAGATATGTTTATGGCACCCGATAGCTGGAGAGGCCTATACGAAAACACCCTGGCTCAAGTACAAGACGGAACCATTAGCATGGAACGTCTGGATGATGCGGTTCGTAGAATACTTCGCGTGAAACTAGCCTCTGGTATCCTTGAAAAAGGACTACCCAGTCAAAGAATGAATGCAGGCGATGAATCGCAATTGGGGCTACCCGAACACCGAGCCGTTGCTCGACAGGCAGTCAGAGAATCTATGGTGTTACTAAAAAATAACAGCCAAACCTTACCTCTAGACCCCAGTTCAACCATCTTGGTGGTTGGAGATGGAGCTAACAGCATTTCCAAAGCCAGTGGTGGATGGACACTCTCTTGGCAGGGCACCGGCCATACCAACGACGAATTCCCCAATGGCGAATCCATCTTAGAAGGCATCCGTCAACTGGTTAATGCAGCCGGTGGTCGAGTTGTTTACTCTGAGTCTGGCGATATTTCCACCTCCGTAGATGCCGTCATTGCCGTTTACGGGGAAGATCCTTATGCCGAATTTCAAGGTGACCGAGAAAACTTAGATTTTGAACCCAATGGATTTGATGTCAATCTATTGGCCGAGTACCAGTCAGAAGATATTCCGGTGGTATCGGTATTCCTATCTGGCCGCCCTATGTGGACTAATCCAGAAATTAACAATTCCGATGCTTTTGTAGCAGCTTGGTTGCCAGGAAGCGAAGGTGGTGGAGTAGCCGATTTGTTGTTCCAGGCAGATCCATCCTATGACTTCACTGGTACACTATCCTTTAGTTGGCCCGCGTCTGCTGTGGTATCTGAAGATTCAGAAACCTTATTTGAACTAGGATACGGCCTTACTTACACCAGTCAAATACAACTTCCAACCCTTCCCGAAATTTCGGGTCTAGAAAATACTGCCATAGCTTCCACTGGGGAATTCTTTACCAAAGGGGCAGCAGTTGCACCCTGGAGTTTATGGCTAGATTCGGGTGAACTCGATAAACAAATTGCCAGCTATCCGACCTCAGTTGGAGGTCTTATCGTAAGCAAAACAGACTATCAAGCCCAAGAGGATGCCCTGCGCATCAACTGGACCCAAACCAATGGAGATTACGTGCGAATATCGACGGCTTCGCCAACTAGCTTGGCTAGAGAATCAAATGGAGCCATGGAACTAAGCTTTAGTGCCAAGTCCTTCAATGGTACGACTACCATTCAGGTTGGTCAATGCGACGAGAATGCCAGCTGTGATGCCACTTTGCCCGTTGAGCTAGATTCAGATTGGTATGAATTCAGCGTAAGCCTTAGTTGTTTTGATAACCTAGGAGTGGACATGTCAGCTATAAGCTCAGCTTTTGTAATTAAATCCGAGACTATGACAGAGATTGGCATAGCCAACATACGCTTAACTCCAGACATTGACGCTAGAGCGAGTTGCGACGGACGTTGATATTCTTTAAACCGTACCTTTGTAACAAATGTTACACAAGATTCAACAGCATTTTTGTTGTTTGAATCTTTACTAACCAAAAAAAAAAATGAAATACTTATTCCTAGTATCAGTTTTTCTATACCTGGGCTGTGTGTCAAATACCGAAACTACACTTTTGGACGAAGACACGCTTAGCCAAACTCTGATTGAACACTCTCAAAATTTTCAACTTGCCTATATCAGTAATGATTTTGAAGGCGCAAATGCTTTCATGAGTACAGATTTTGAAACAACTGTTTTCAACTCAAATGGGACCGATCTCATGATCCAAACTCAAGACAATATTGAAAATTCTGGAGATGGTTGGGACTTTGACGAATTCGTTATGTCAAATCATTCCGTCTCGTACTCTGCGGATCAGACTACAGCGGTAGTTGTATTCAATACCGACGGTAGTATTAGTTTCGAAGGTGGAGAACAAAATGTACCCTATGCAACAAGAGCTTCTCAAACTTGGGTAAAAACAAGTATGGGATGGAAAATAATGCATTCCCATTGGTCGCCGAGAGTTGGAGCAATAGGAGTACCAGTAGAAGAATAATTCTATTAATTGTGGTAATAAGCTACATACCTGACGGTCAAAAGACTGTCAGGTTTTTTTATGACCTCTATTTTGACATTACCACCCACCTACATATTTCGGCGGTACTGACCTCCCACCTCATATAAAGCTCGTGAAATCTGGCCCAAACTAGCCACTTTCACTGTCTCCATTAACTCGGTAAAAATATTACCGTTTGTGCGGGCCACCTCCTTTAACTGCAACAGTGCTTCGGTCGAGCTTTGCTTATTTCTCTCAAAAAATAATGCCAATTGCGCTATTTGTTGCTGTTTTTCTTCTTCGGTAGACCGAATGAGTTCGGTAGTCCCAGCCTCCTGTGCCTCATGATCACTCATAAACATGTTTACCCCAACAATGGGCAGTTCTCCTGAATGCTTCTTGGTTTCATAATGCAAGCTCTCATCCTGAATTTTTCCCCGTTGATACATGCTTTCCATGGCTCCAAGCACTCCACCTCTATCGTTTAAACGATCGAATTCCTGCAAGATAGCTTCCTCCACCAAATCGGTAAGCTCCTCAATAAAATAAGACCCCTGATTAGGGTTTTCGTTTTTAGCCGTGCCCAATTCTTTATTGATGATCATCTGTATCGCAAGCGCCCGTCGAACAGATTCTTCGGTAGGCGTGGTTATGGCCTCATCATAAGCGTTGGTATGGAGTGAATTACAATTGTCATAGACAGCCAACAAAGCCTGTAAAGTCGTCCGAATATCATTAAACTGTATTTCTTTAGCATGCAGTGACCGGCCACTGGTTTGAATGTGATACTTAAGTTTTTGGGATCGATCGTTTGCTCCATATTTTTGCTTCATCGAAACTGCCCAAATGCGTCGAGCAACCCGACCAATTACTGCATATTCCGGATCCAATCCATTGCTAAAAAAGAAAGATAAATTATGAGCAAAATCATCAATATTGAGCCCTCTTGCCAGATAATACTCAACATAAGTAAAGCCATTAGCTAGAGTAAAGGCCGCCTGGGTAATGGGATTCGCTCCTGCCTCCGCGATATGATACCCAGAAATAGACACCGAATAATAGTTTCGAACATTGTACTCAGTAAAATACGCCTGTACATCCCCCATCATCTTCAGAGCAAACTCCGTGGAAAAAATACAGGTATTCTGTGCTTGATCTTCCTTCAAAATATCCGCTTGCACCGTCCCACGCACCACCTGCAATGTCTCACGCTTGATTCGTTCATACACCTCTGGATCCACCAAAGTATCTCCCGAAACACCCAGCGTACCCAGCCCAAAGCCATTATTACCCTCCGGCAGAGATCCAGCATATTCAGGTGCTTGTAGCCCGGCCTTTTCAAAAGAAGCTTTAACCGTTTGCAAAGCCTGCTCCCACTCACCCTTAGCTTTCAAATAACGTTCCACCTGCTGATCAATCGCCGTGTTCATAAACATGGCCAAAATGATCGGAGCAGGTCCATTAATGGTCATCGAAACTGAGGTAGTTGGAGAGGTCAGCTCAAATCCAGCATACAGCTTTTTCATATCGTCCAGCGTACAGATATTCACTCCGGAATTACCAATTTTTCCAAAAATATCTGGCCGAAAATCAGGGTCCTCACCATATAAAGTAACCGAATCAAAAGCCGTAGAAAGCCTACTAGCTAGCATATCAGCGCTCAAATAATGAAAGCGTTTATTGGTGCGCTCCGGCGTTCCTTCCCCCGCAAACATCCGCGTCGGATCCTCCCCCTCTCTTTTCAAAGGAAATACCCCCGCCGTGTAAGGAAAATAGCCTGGAATGTTCTCTTTAAAGGCAAACCGAAGTCGCTCAGCTGGATCAGTAGTTTTAGGCAGGGCCACACGCGGGATCAGGAGCCCACTCAAAGACGTCCTATAACGTTCATGTTCCCTTATTTCTCCCACCCGTTCACCTTGAATTTGGGGTTGAACCGGAGCATGCTCAGCAAACCAACTATCCCAGCCCTCGAGGACCTGTAGCGATTCAGAGTCTAATTGCTGTTGGCATAGATGCAAAAGCTCACCTAAACGTTGCA
>Ga0181607_10000480_pt1 | contig 34557 bp, 34 predicted proteins | sample 041ome_9_FD_132420 | JGI IMG/M metagenome (GOLD analysis project Ga0181607, IMG submission 132420) | Coastal salt marsh microbial communities from the Groves Creek Marsh, Skidaway Island, Georgia - 041413US metaG (megahit assembly) | ecosystem: Environmental > Aquatic > Marine > Intertidal zone...
GCGGCCTGGCGGGCGGCCCAGGTGCAGCCGGGAGGTCCGGCCGGCGGTTAACGCCCCCGGGCCCAGGCGGGGTTTGCCTTGCCCGGATGCCCTCTCCGGCGCCAAGTTCGCCGCCGCTTTTGCTCCGCCTGATGGACCACCCCGACCTCGCCTCCTTTCTCAAATCCCGTGTGCGCACGGTGCGTGACTGGCCGCAGCCCGGTGTGAATTTTCGCGATGTCACCACGCTGTTCAACGACCCCGAGGCGTTCCGGATGATGATCGAGGCTTTCGCGCTCGATTGCAGCCGGCTCCGGGTCGACGTGGTGGCGGCGGTCGACGCCCGCGGCTTCATCATCGGCGGCGCGCTGGCCTACCAGCTGCACCGGCCGTTCGTGCTGGTGCGCAAGCAGGGCAAGCTGCCGCACCGCACCGTCGCGCAGGACTACGCGCTCGAATACGGCACCGCCACGATCGAGATTCACGAGGATGCCTGTACGGCCGGCGACCGCGTACTGATCGTGGACGACCTGATCGCCACCGGCGGCACGCTGCTGGCCGCAGCCGAATTGTTCCGCCGCGTGGGCGGCGAGGTGGTGGGCGTGGCGGCGGCGATCGACCTGCCCGAGCTGGGCGGCTCCGCCAAGCTGCGTGCGGCCGGCCTGGCGGTGCACGCGCTGTGCGCCTTCAGCGAAACCGAGTAACCTTTTTCCGAATCCAAAGAACCGACCCATGAGCCTGACCATCTGGTGCAACGCCAAGTTCAACGACGCCGCGACCGCGGAACTGGTCGCCGGCACCCGCGCCCACCGGCTGGTGTGGGCCTCCGACGCCAGCGCCTCCGTGCTCGACGCGGGCGGCCGCGACCCGTCCATGGACGGAGCCGACATCGTGTTCGGCCAACCCGACGCCGGCCAGTGTGTCGACTCGGCCGACCTGCGCTGGATCGAGGTCACGACCGCCGGCTATGCGCGTTACGATCAGCCGGACATCTGGGAGGCGTTCAAGGCGCGGGGCACGGCCTTCACCAACATGTCGGGCGTGTTTTGCGAACCGTGCGCGCAGCACCTGCTGGCCATGATGCTGGCGCTGGCCCGGCGTCTGCCGGACTCCTGGCGCGACCAGGCGGCGGACACGCCGGGCTGGGCCTACTACCCGCGCCGCGCCGCGTCGCAGCTGTTGAACGGCCAGAAGGTCCTGTTGCTCAGCTACGGCTCGATCGCCAAGCGCTTCGTCGAGCTGCTGCAGCCCTTCGGCGTGAAAATCTATGCGCTGCGCCGCAAGGCTTACAGCGAGCCGGGCGTGCATATCATCGCCGAGGACAAGCTCAGCGCCGTGCTGCCGGAGATCGATCATCTCGTGAACATCCTGCCGGAGAGCGACGCGACGCATCACTACGTCAACGACCGCCGGCTGCGGCAGCTCAAACCGAGCGCCCGGTTCTACAACATCGGCCGCGGCACCACCGTCGACCAGGAGGCGCTGATGGACGCGCTTAACTCCGGCCGGCTCGACGCCGCCTACCTCGACGTGATGGATCCCGAGCCCCTGCCGCCGGAGCACCCGCTGTGGCGCACCAAGAACTGTCACATCACGCCGCATACCGGCGGCGGACGCAGTGATCAGGATCATGCCATTGTGGCCCATTTTCTCGGCAATCTGGCGAAGTTTGAGGCGGGTGAACTCGACGCGCTGGTGAATCGCGTCGTGTAGAGGAAAGTTATGGCGCCCGCGTCCGCGATCACCCGCCGCCGGTTTTTCGCGGCGTTGGCGGGTCTCGGGGCGGCGGGAGTCGGCGGTGCGGCCTACATGCGCTGGTTCGAGTCGGACTGGCTCGAGGTTTCCCGCCGCCGGATCGACTTCGGCCGGTGGCCCGGTGTGCCGCCCGTCCGTGTATTGCACCTGTCCGACCTGCATGCGTCCGGTCCCGTGCCTTTGCCGATGTTGCGGCGGGCGATCGAATTGGGTCTCGCCGAACGCCCGGACCTGATCCTGCTGACCGGCGATTTTTGGACCGACCGCTACGCGTCCGGCGACGATCTTGCGGCGCTGCTGGCGGCCCTGCCGGCCCATGCTCCCACCTATGCCGTGGTGGGCAACCATGACGGTGGCGGTTGGGCGCGTTTGGCGGGCGGGTATCCAACGCTCGAACCGGCGGCGCACCTGCTGGCCGCGGCGAATATCCGCTGGCTGCACAACGCGGCGGAGGAAGTGACGGTGGCGAATCGGCCGGTGCAGCTGGTGGGCGTGGGCGATTTCTGGGCCGGCGACTGTGAACCGGAGGACGCGTTCCGGACCTTAGGAGCAACGGCGGGGACCGGGCGGCCATTGCGGCTGGTGCTCAACCACAACCCCGATGCGAAGGACCTGTTCGGTCATTTGGATTGGGACCTGATGTTGTGCGGACACACGCATGGTGGGCAGCTGCGGATTCCGTTCACGGGGGGGACGCCTTTCGCGCCGGTGCGGGATCACCGGTATGTCGCCGGCCTGAATCCCTGGAACGATCGCCAAATCTTCACGACCCGCGGGGTGGGCAACCTGCACGGGGTGCGGTTCAACTGCCGCCCCGAAGTCAGTTTGCTGGAGGTCGGCTGACGTCGCCGCGGACCTCAATCGTCGCGGCCGATCTTACCGCCGCGCTTGGGTTCGAAGGCGCGTTGGCGCCAGCCGGGTTTGTTGGCCATGGCCCGGGCGGGGCGGGGAGCGGTCGGCTTGGGGGCGTGTTCGCCGCGCAGCTTGCGATAGTGTTCGTAGCGCTCGGCGGGCAGTGTGCCCGCCACCAATGCGGCCTGCACCGCGCAGCCGGGCTCGGTGTCGTGGTGGCAATTGGAAAACCGGCACTGCGCGGCGAGCGCCTCAATATCGGCGAACGCCTCGGTCACGCCTTCGTCGGCCGACCACAGCTGCAGTTCGCGCAGGCCGGGGGTATCGATGAGCAGGGCGCCGGTGGGCGTGCGCACCAGCTCGCGACGGGTGGTGGTGTGGCGTCCCTTGCTGTCCTTGTCGCGCACGTCGCCGGTGGGCAGGAATTCATCGCGGGCGAGGGCGTTGGCGAGGGTCGACTTGCCGACGCCGGAGGAGCCGAGCAGGGCGAGTGTGACGCCGGGCCGAGCGAGGTCCTGCAGGGCTTTGAGGCCGCGGCGGCGCACCGTGCTGGTCACGATGACCCGCACGCCGGGCACGAGCTGTTCCACCTCGGCCTGGACGGCGGTGGGATCGGGATGCACGTCGGCCTTGTTGAGGACGATGACGGGATCGGCGCCGCTTTCGCGGGCGGCGACTAGGAAGCGTTGGATGCGCGCCGGGTTGTAGTTGCGGTCGAGGCCGCTCACCAGGAGCACGGCGTCGACGTTGGCGGCCACGACCTGCTCGATCTGCTCCTCGCCGGCGGCGCGGCGGGAAAATTTGGTGCGGCGCGGGAGCACGGCGTGGATGTCGAGGCGGGTGTCGTGCTCGCGGCGGCTGATCGCCACCCAGTCGCCCACGGCGGGAAAGTCGGCGGTCAACGCGGTGCGGTGGAAGAACCCGCCGCGACACTCGGCCAGCGCCTCGCGCTCGGCGGTCTGCACGGCGTAGAATTTGCGGCGCAGCTCACAGACGACGCGGGCGGGCTCGTAGCCGGCGGCGGCGTGCGGCGCGAAGGCGTCCGCCCAGGCCTCATTCCATCCGTAGTCGTCGAGCAGCATGGGTGTGGCCGGCAATCTCCGGGGTCGGTGCGGGCATGGCAATCGGCGATTCCATCCGGGGGATTACGGCCGCGCCCCGGCACGCGTCCACCTGGGCCTGCGCAAGTATGCGTATGGTCGGGGAGATACGGTTGCGCTAGGATGAGCCCCGACCGGCTTAGCCCAACCCTTTCGTCCTGCTGGCGTGGGACGAGAGTCGAGTCGAGCCGCGCCTTCCGGTTCGCCGGCGGGCGCGGCTCATTCCGCCGGGGCCAAGTCAGCTCGTGGGGGTGGCGGGCGCGGCCGCCGCCGTACTGGTGACCGGGGCCGGGCGGTAGAAGATCGCCACATGGCCGACGGTGGTCACCAGGGCGCTGTTGGTCTCCTCCGCGAGTTTTTCGAACGCCTCGTTGCGGGCGTGCCGATGAGGAATGTGTGAGCGCACCTTGACCAGTTGGTCCCGGGTGAGGTGTTCGTCGAGGTGACGGGCGGTCTGGTTGTTCAAACCCTCCTTGCCGATCATCAAGGAGACGTCGAGCAATTGGCCATGGCCCCGCAGGGCGCGGCGTTCGGATCCAGTGAGTTCAGGTGAGGACATGGGCTGAGGGATTGTTTACTAACACGTTAGACACCGGCCGGGCCGCGCAGTGCCCCGTTTCTTTCCGGGGTCTCGCCGCTGGCCGACGTTTGGCTTACCACGTCCACGTGACGCCGGCGCGGCTGAAACGCGGGGTGCCGAGATCGAGCTGGCCGCTCGGATCGCGGCCGGCGACGACGTCCTCGTCAAAGACGTTCTCCATGGCGGCAAAGACCTCCATGCGGTCGCTGACCATCCAGCCGAGGCGCAGGTCGACCGTGGTGGCGGCGTCGAGCACGAGCAGGTTGTCGTCGTCGTCGAAGGCATCGCTCACGTATCGCAGGCGGCCGCCGACGGTCCAGCGGGGGGCGGGCTGCCAGTCGGCGCCGAGCACGAGGGTGTGGCGTGAGACCTGGGGCAGGCGCAGGTCGGTCGCGGTGTCGGTGGCGTCGCTGTAGAGGTAGTCGAAGCGCAGGGCCAGGGTGTCGTCGGCCTGCCAGGTCCCGGACAGTTCGAGCCCGTTGACCCGCACCCGCTCAAGGTTTTCGCGGCGGCGACCGATGCCACCGGCGGGCACGAAGCCGACGCCCGGCACGACGCCCGGGCCGTAGCCCAAGGTGACGTTGGCCACGGCGTCATCGAGGGCGTTGGCAAAGGCGGTGACCCGCAATGAGCCGCGTTCGCCGGTCCAGTGCAGGCCGGCTTCGCCGCCGGTCAGGGACTCGGGCTTCAGGTTGGGATTGGCCTCGGTGATGACGCTGCCCACCCGGAACGGTCGGTAGAGTTCGTTGAGGGTGGGCAGGCGAAACGCCTGGTAGACCGCAGCGGTGGCGCGCCAGCCGGCGGCGAGCTCGGCCACGATGCCGGCGCGCGGGCTGAACTCGACGCCGTCGCGGTCGGCGAGGGTGTCCTCGCGGGTGACGGCGCCGGTGGTCGTGTCGGTTTCGCGGCGCACCCCGTCGCGCAACGCCCAGGCATCGAGCCGGGCGGACAGGTTGGCATGCACGGTCGGACTGACCGCCCGGTCGTGTTGCACGAAAAGCCCGGCGAGGGCGGCCTCGCCGCCGGCCTGGCGCTCACGGGTGAAGGCGTTGCCGACGCGGAAATAGCGCTCGTTGGTCTCGCCCCGCACCCAGCGCACGTCGGCGCCGAGGGTGGTGACGTTGCCATCGCCCGCCCAGGTCGCGGTGGTGGCGGCGCCGAAGGTGTAGGCTGGCACGGAGTATTGATCGAGGACCGGAGTCTCGTCGTCGCGCGCGTCGGTGACGGCGGTGAACAGGCTGGCGAATTCCTGCGTCTGAAAATAGGCGGCGGCGGTCCAGTCGGCCGGCATGCCCAGCAGGTCGCGGCGGCCGCTGGCGTGGGCACCGACCATGGCCTCGCGCGTATCGTTGGCCTGCAGCGGGGTGCCGTTGCCGCGCTCCTCACCGAAGACGCGGGCGGTGAACCCGGTGGTGGTGCCGGCGGCATTGGTGCCGAGCCAGCCGAGTTGCACCCAGGCCTCGTCGAGCGAGGTCGGGCGGTCGATCGGGCCGGCGTGGGCGGGATCGGTGCGGCGGAAGCCGTCGGAGGTCAGGCCGCGGGCGGCAAAGCGCAGCTGGCCGGAGCCGGCCGGGGTGTGGCCGACGAACTCGGCGCCAAGTGTGCCGAAGTCGCCGGCCTCGAGCCGCAGCCGGTTGGTGGCGGATTCGTTGGGCTGGGTGAACAGCTGCACGGTGCCGCCGAGGGCGGCGCTGCCCCAGGCGCTGGAACCGCCGCCGCGCACGATCTCGACCCCGGCGAGGTCCAGGCGGGGGGCCTTGGTCCAGGTCACCCAACCGCCGAACGGGTCGTTGAGCGGGATGCCGTCGACCAGCACGAGGGTGCGACCGGCCCCGTTGGGCCCGAGGTTGCGGAGGGACACGCCTTGCGCGGTCGGATGGGTGGCGAGACTGCTGGTGCGGCGAAAGAGACTGAAGGCCGCCGAGTCCTTGAGCGTGTCGTCAATCGCCAGGGCGGGCGAGGCGACCACGGCTTCGGCCGGCAGCACGTCGACGGTGACCGGCAGTTCGGACAACGGGCGCGCCGCCCGGGTGGCGCTGATCACCAGCGGATCGAGCGTCACCGTCTGGGCGGTCAAAGATGCGGCCCAAACGGCGGCCAGGGCGGAGGTAAACGGAAAGCGGGCTGACATGGGGGACGCTTACGATCCCTCACCCGTTGCCCCCGGTCAACTCTACCCCGGAACGACGCGGGTGCATGTCAACCGGCGGCGGCGCGGACGACGGTGGCGTAGTCGGCGCGCAGGATGTGCTCCAGGCCGTCGATCTCATCGAGCTGCTCGCCGACTTTACGAAAACCCAGTTTGGCGGCGAGTCGCTGCGAAGGGACATTGGCGGGCGAGACGGACAGGAAGATATCGCTCAGGCCGTGGTGCCGATGGGCCCAGTGCAACATCCCGAGCAACGCCTCCGTGGCGTAACCCTGACGGCGATACGCGGCGCCGATCGAATAGCCCAGTTCGGTCGCAAAGGGCGCGTGCGCGAGGAGCCAGGCGGCGGGCGGCCGGGAGTGAAAGTTGATGCGACCGAGCAGCAGGTTGTTCGTCTGGCGGACGATGGCCCGCACCATCCACGGACGTTGCAAGGGATCGGCTTCGATGAGGCCCAGCCGGTGGTGAGCAAACGATGCTTCCGGCAGCTGTGAGCGGTCCTCCACCCGGAACGGAAAATCGGCGCTCTCGCTCTGGTCATACTGGTCGTCGGCCAGCCGGCGCAGCGCTTCCAGGCGGTAGAGTTCAAGGCGCAGCCGGGGGGTGACGATGGGATCGAGCGACAGCGACATCAGCCAAAGGTATCGAGGGGCAACTCGCGCCAGGTGCCGGGCGCGAGGTCTCCCAAGACCAACGGCCCGAAGCGCTCCCGGTGCAAGGTGTCCACGTGCCAGCCCTGGCTGGCGAACATGCGGCGGACCTGGTGGTATTTGCCCTCGATGAGCGTGAGCTCGGCGACCCGCGGTTCGCGCATGATGAGCGTGGCCGGCGCGCAGGGCGCCTTTTCCCCCTCCAGCTGCAGCGACCCCGCCGCGAAAAGCGTGCTGAGAGCCGGGTCGAGGTCACGGTCGACGGTCGCCCGGTAGACCTTGGGCAGTTTCTGCTTCGGTGAGGTCAGCCGGTGCACGAGCGCGGTCTGGTCGGTCAGCAGCAGGAGCCCGCTGGTGTCCTTGTCGAGGCGGCCGACGGAGGTGACCGTCGGGTTGCGGGCGCGCCAGCGCGGCGGCAACAGGTCATAGATCAACGGACCTTCGCGCGGATCGTGGGAACAGGTGAGCCCGGTGGGCTTGTGCAGCAGCAGCAGCAGGCCGTCGGGGTGGTCGAGCGGTTCGCCGTCGACGCACACGGCGGCCGCCGGGGCCTTGTCGTTGGGGCGCCGGGCCACCACGCCGTCGACGGTGACGCGTCCGTCCGCCAGCCAGTCGCGCGCTTCGCGGCGCGAGCAGTAGCCGAGATTGGCGAGCAATTGATCGAGGCGGCGCACGCGACGATGGCGACACGGCCGCCGCGCGCCGGCAAAACGAAAGTGCGGTGCCGGTTGCAACCACCGGCACCCTCTTCCATACATGGCGCGCATGCGCTGGATCGGACTGACCTGCTCGCTCGTCCTGCTCGCCGGTTCACTGTTCACGGCGGTGCCGGCGTGGAATCCGACCGTGTGGCGGATTGCGCTGGTGGCGGGTGAATACGGTCACTACCTCGCCTTGTGTGCGCTCTTCCTAGCCTGCGCGGTATTGGCCACGGCGGTGACCCTCGGGGAGGGGCGACGCGATGCCTTGATCGCCTGGAGCACGGTGGGCGCGAGCCTGGTGGCGATGGGCTTTTTCCTGTCGCCCGTGTTTTACGCGGCGGCGGTGGCGCGGTCGTTGCCGGCCCGGCTCACGGCCGCCTTCGGTCCGTTGGCGGCGCCGGCCGGGCGGGTGATCAACTACGAGGCGATGCTGTGGCCGCGGCCGCCGATCACGATGCAGCCGGTCACGACCCACCGCTTCGCCACGCCCGTGGGCGGCGAGCCGTTGTCGCTCGATTTCTATGCGCCGGTGCGGGTCGGCCCGGCCCCGGCGCCCTGCGTGGTCATGATTCACGGCGGCGGTTGGGACAGCGGGGACCGCACGCAGTTGGCGACGGAGAACCATTGGCTGGCGGGGCAGGGCTTTGCGGTGGCGGCGATCAGCTACCGGTTGGCCCCGGCGCATCGCTGGCCGGCGCAGCGGGAGGACACGGCGGCGGCGATCGCGTGGCTGAAGGCCAACGCCGAGCGGCTCGTCATCGACGCCAGCCGGCTCGTGCTGATCGGGCGTTCGGCCGGAGCGCAGATTGCGAGCGCGGTGGGGTACAGTCTCAACGATCCAGCCATCCGCGGCGTGGTCGGGCTCTACGGCGTTTATGACATGGACTTCGTGTGGTCGATCGCGCGTGAGGACGACGTGCTCAACTCGGTGAAGCTGATGACCCAGTATTTCGGCGGGGGACCTTCGCTGGACAATGCCAACGCCTACGCCTCGGCCAGCGCGCAGGGGCTGGTGCAGGCGGGGCGGACGCCGCCGACGCTGTTGATGCATGGCACGAAAGACACGCTGTGCTGGGCCGAGCACAGCCGCCGCCTGGCCGCTCGGCTGAAAACCGCGGGCGTATCCCACGTGATGATCGAGCTGCCGTGGGCGACCCATGCGTTTGACTTCAACCTGTACGGCCCCGGCGGGCAGCTCACCCGGGTCGCGCTGGAAGGGTTCCTGCGGGCGGTCTGCGCCGAGCCGCGCTGAGCGAGCGGGGACGGAACCTTTTTACGATTGTGCTCGGCAGGGGCGGCCCGATTTGGGAGGGGTTGGGCGCTTATTCGATTTAACGAGCACTTATGGCTATCTGGGAATACAAGCTCATCAGCAGTGGGAAGGGCGGATTCGCGAATCCCCAGCTGTTGGAGAATTTTTTGAATCAACTCGGCAAGGACGAGTGGGAGATCATCGACTATCGGCCGGGCGTGGACAACCCGTTGGCCTTCAGCGGACTCGCCCGCCGGCCGACCCAGCGCGACTGGACCCTGGAGGCGGAGGCCGCGGCCGCGGCCAAGGCAGCCGAGGAAAAGCGCCGGGCCGAGGAACGCGCCGAGCGCGATGCCGCCGACCGGGAGGCCGAGGCGCGGTCGTCCCGCGACGAGGAGGAACGCGAGGAGGCCAAGGCCGAACGCGACGAAAGCTTCCGCCGGCCGCGCGACACCGAACGCGACAACGATCCCGAGGCGCTGGCCGATGAGATTGAAGATGACCTGATCGACTGGGACGAGGTCGGTCTCGACGACGACCTGCCGACGCTGTTCGACGCGATCAAGCCGCACCTGCGGCCCAACCAGAAGGGCGCCGGCGAGGCCGCCGCGATCGATTATCTGGCCAAACGCTGGGATCAGGAGGCGGACGACGTGCTGGGGGCGCTGCAGGAATGCGGGTTCAACGTACCGGAAGGCGAGGACGACGCGCCCGAGTATTTCGAGTTCGAGGGCGACCTCTTCTGGCTCAACCGCAACCAACGCGGTCAGCTCTTTCTCAATGTGCGCGAGAAGCCGCGTCCGCGCTTCAAGGCGACCGCCATGCGCAAGGTCGGGGCGGACGATCCGCTGGTGGCCGACGTGGCCGCCGAGCACCAGGCCGAGCGGGCCAAGCGCAAGGCCCGCGAGGAAGCCCGGGCTGCCGCGGAAGCCGAGGCGAACAAGCCCGGCGATCCTTTGCCCGAAGGCTTGGAACTGTTGGGCTTGCTCAAGCCCAAGATGCGCCGCAACCGGCGCGGTCCGGGCCTGTCCGGCACGGTGGCCTACATGGCCAAGGCGCTGCGGCATTCCGAGGACACATTGCTCGAGGCCCTGGCCGCCATCGGCCTGAAGCCGACCGAGGACGCCGATGCCAAACCCGACTTCGTCGAGGCCGACGGCCAATTGTATTGGGCCAAACAGGACAGCCGGGGCGGGGTCTGGATCAATTGCCGGGACCAGGACAAGGCCGGCAAGAAAGGGAGAGGCGCCGCCGCCGAGGCGGACGATGCATCCGACGACGATGACAACGACGGTGAGCCCGATGCGGCCGGTGACGCTGGCGAGGAAGCCGCCGCCGCGGCGGCAGCCGAGCAGGCCAAAGGCAATGTGCTGGCGGCCGCCCGCCTGCTGCTGACCCCGAAGTCACGCGGGGCCGGATTTTCCGCGCCGGTCGAGCGCATCGCCGAGGTGCTGGGCAAGCCCAAGCTTGAGGTGGTCGAGGCCCTGGTGAAGGCCGGCCTCAGCGTGCCGGATGATGCCAAGGAGAAGCCAGTGTTTGCCGAGCTGGGCGACGAGATCCTGTGGATCAACCGCTTCGCTCGCGACGAATCGCTCTGGCTGAACGCCAAGGCCAAACCGAAGGCCAAGCGCGGACCGCGCAGCCGTTCCCGCAAGGCGGACACAGAAACGCCGTCCCCCGAAGAGGACGGCGCGAAGGCTGAGCCGGAAACGACGGACGAATCCTGAGGCGATCGGGTAGGGATGCTTCGCCGAAGCGTCCGTCCTCAGTCGTCGTCGGACTCGATTTTCCGCAGGACGATGTCGCCGTTCATGGTGGCGATCTGCAGATCGGTGCCGCCGCCGTTGAGAGCGCCGCTGATGACCTTGCCACCGGTGTGGGTCGGGATGGACGGCGGCCGCGGGGCGCGGGGGGCGCGCGGCGCCTCGGGAGCGTAGTTGTCACCGCTGCGTTCGGCCCGGGCGACCCGGACGGCGGCCTGCACCTCGACGGCCACTTCCCGGGCGATCTCGGCGGCCTCCTGGGCGATCTCCCGGGCCGCCTGGCTGAGCTCAGAGCGCATATCGGGCGAAAAGGCGCGGCCGGGCTCGGTCTTGGTGGCCAGCTCGTCCTCGTCGAAATCGGTGAGGATGGTGCCGTTCTGGGTGCGGAAACGTACGTTGGCGGAGGTGTCCGCCGGGATGCTCACCTTGATCTCGCCGTTCATCGAGGTGAAGGACAGCGGCTTGTCGGGCAGCACCTGGCGGAAGCTCGCCTCGATCTCGCCGTTCATCGACTCGATGATGGCGCCGCCACCGAGGTTGGTGAGCGATATCTCGCCATTGAGATTCTTGATTGAGACATCGCCGTCGATGTCGCTGACCCTCATCTCGCCACCGATGCTGATTTCGAGCTCGAGCGTGGTGTTGCGCGGCAGGGTGACATCAAACTCACCGTGACCGCCGCTGCCGAGCTGGCCGTAGTCCAGCGTCACGACGTTGTCCGCCTCGGTGAGGCTGTAGGTGGACGAGCTGCCGATGACGCGCAGGCCGTCGGCGCGGCGGCTGCGGGAGTCGGTGTCCTCTGATCGGGTTACTCAAACTGGTCCACCTAGATGGTTAGAATTCCGACAACCTTGGTCGCGAAAAAATGCCTTTCAGCCGGAGTTGCGATGGCACCCCCGGGGCTGCAGGGTGTTGTTCCCCATGTTGATGAGCCGGTTGAAATTTTGTAGCCTTGGCCTGCTGGCCGTTGCCGGATTGCTGACGGCGGGTCACGCCCAGCCGGGCTCGCTGCAGGCGGAGGAAGAGTTGGTCGGAATGCTGGCGATTCAGCAGGAGGTGCTCGAACGCGCCGCCCGCGCCCAGGACCAGTCCGACATCGAGGATCTGCGCCCCCGCGTGCAGGCGCTGGTGTCCGACTACGAATCCTTTCTGCGCCGCCACCCGAACTACCCCGAGGGCTACATCAGTTACTCGATGTTGCTGGGCAACCCGCTGCTGGATGAGCGGGAGCGCGCCATGGCGCTGCTCCTGAAGGCCAACGACCTCAATCCCAACCAGGCCATCGTGAAGAACCAGCTCGGCAAATACCTTGCCGAGGACGGTCGGCCGCTCGACGCCGCGAACTACTTCCTGGCGGCCATCGAGCTGGAACCCAACGAGGCGCTGTATCACTTCCAACTGGGTCAGGTGTTGGGGGCCGCCCGGACCGATTTCGTGGCGGACGGGTCATGGTCCCCGGCGGCCATCGATGCCGCCCTGCTGCAGGCTTTTGCCGAGGCGGCCCGGCTCGCTCCGGACAACCTGGCCTATGCCTATCGGCGGGCCGAGGCCTTCTATGATGTCGGCCAGCCGGACTGGCCGGCGGCGTTGGCGGCGTGGCGGGATCTGGAGGCGCGGGTAACGGCGCCGCGCGACCAGCAGGTCATGCAACTGCAGCAGGCCAACGTGCTCATCTTCATGCGCGACTTCGAGGCGGCCAAGACGCTCATGGCGGGCGTGCGCGACGAGGTGCTCGAGGGACAGAAGGACCGGCTCTTTGAACGTATCGCGCGACTGGAACGCGACCCCACGGCCGAGGACCCGCCACCCGTCGTGGTGGCGGGTGACCCCGCCGGCCGGGCTCCCGCGGCGGGGCCGCCCTTGCCGGTCTTCGGAGCCACGCTGGTTGACCTGCCGCGCGAGGAATCGCTGCTGGGCGTTTCCGTGGCGGCGGGTTCGGATGGGGAACTGACCGCCGCCTTCGATTCGAGCGACGCGGTTTTCGCACCTTCCCTGCAGGGTTTGCCCGAAGCGGCGATCGCGCTGCCGTCTGCACCCGCACCTGAGCCTGCCGTCGAGACGCTGCCGGCGGACGCCGAACCCGTCAGCGAAAAAGATGAGGGTGTTGAGGCCGAATCGTGAAACCGGGCGGCGGGTTTGGGGTTTCCCTGCACGGCCAGCCCCTTTTGACTGATCCTTCTTCATGTCGTTGTTGAACAAGCTCGAACGCCGCCTGCAGCCGGTCGCCATCGCGAACATCACGCTCTACATCGTGATTGCGCAGACCTTCGTCTTCCTGACGTCGCAGCTGCGGCTGATCGATCCGCGCTACCTCTGGTTCGTGCCGTCGTGGTTCCTGCAGGGGGACTTCTGGCGCATCGTCACCTTCATCGCGATCCCGCCCAGCTCGCACTGGCTGTTCATGGCCTTCGCGCTCTACCTGTTCTACCTCTACGGCAGCGCGCTGGAGCAATACATGGGCGTGGTCCGCTACAACCTGTTCCTGTTCTCGGGCTACGCCCTCACGGTCGGGCTGGCTTTCGTCACGCCCAACACCCTCGTCACCAACCTGTTTCTCGCCGGCGCGGTCTTCCTCGCCTACGCGTTTCTCAATCCCGACTTCACCCTCATGCTGTTCTTCATCCTGCCGGTGAAGATCAAGTGGCTGGCGCTCATCGCCTGGGTGGGCTATGCCTACACCTTCGCGGTCGGTGACCTCGCGGCCAAGCTCTCGGTGGTCGGCGGGGTGGGCAACTTCTTCCTCTTCTTCGGCAGCGACGTGGTGCGCGTCATCAGGACGGGTCAGCGCTCCCAGCGCTACCGGGCCCGACGGGCGGCGGAAAAACGGGAGATGGCGGAGACCCCCATGCATACGTGCTCGGTGTGCGGCCGCACCAGTAACTCCGATCCCGAACTCGACTTCCGCTATCGGACCGAAGGCGAGCAGGAGATCTGCTACTGCGGCGACCACCTGCCCTCGCGGGAGTGAAAACCACCGCCGCCTCGCTCCGTCAAACCACCGCCGACCTGCGCACGCCGGGCGCCTGGCTTGACTGGGCGGAAACGGCCTACGCCCGCGCCGGCGCTTCCCTCGGGCAGGTCGCCGACAACGCCCATGACGAGGCGCTCTACCTGATTTTGCACACGCTCGGGCTGCCGCTCGACAGCCCGGCGGCGGTGCTCAAGCGTTCCCTGAACGCGGCGGCCATCACGCGTCTGCAGGCCGTGTTCAGCCGCCGCCTCGTCGATCACGTGCCCGCCGGCTATCTCACCCGGGAGGCCTGGCTGGGGGAGCATCGGTTCTACTGCGACGAGAGGGTCCTCATTCCACGCAGCTATTTTCTCGAGCTCATCCCGACGCTGGCCGAGCACCTGCCGCGCGGCACGGTGGTGCGCGAGGCCGTTGATGTCTGCACCGGTTCGGGCTGCCTGGCCATCCTGCTGGCCCATGAATTCGCCGCGGCGCGGGTCGATGCGATCGACCTGTCGGCCGACGCCCTGGCCGTAGCCCGGATCAACGTCCGCGACCACGATCTGACCGACCGTGTGACCCTGCATCGCAGTGATGTCTTCGCCGCCGTGCCGGCCCGGCTTTACGACATCATTCTCAGCAATCCGCCCTATGAGCCGTCGGACCTGTGTGACGCGCTGCCGGCGGAATTCCGGCACGAGCCGCGCCTGGCGCTGGATGGCGGGGCCGACGGCCTCGACATCATCCGGCCGTTGCTCGCGCAGGCGCAGGAACGCCTGCAACCGCATGGCATCGTCGTCCTCGAGGTCGGAGAACTGCGGCGCGCGATGGAACGGGCCTGGCCCCGCCTCCGGCTGCGCTGGCTCCCGACGGCGGATGGCAGTGACTGCGTGTGCCTGATCCACGCGCGCGATCTCGCGAAAATCGCGGTTTGAACCGGCGGACGGGAGCCGCTCTCTTGACGGCGATGCATCCGACTCCGGAGGACGAAGCGATCCTGGCCATCGAACGGCCGCACGACGACCTGCTCAAATACTACCTGATCGCGTCCTTCGTCATTCCGCCGCTGTTTCCGATCTTCATGATCTACGGCGCCATCCGGTTCCGGACCATGCGCTACCGATTCACCGACGAGGGCATCTCCATGAGCTGGGGCATCCTGTTCCGGCGTGAGATCATCATCCAGTATTCACGAATTCAGGACATCCATCTGCGGTCCAACGTGGTCGAGCGCTGGCTGGGCCTGGCCCGCGTGCTGGTGCAGACCGCCAGCGGTAGCGCCGGCGCGGAGATGACGCTGGAGGGGCTCAAGGAATTCGAGGCGGTGCGCGATTTTCTCTATAACCGGATGCGGGGCGTGAAGGACGAGGCGCCGGCGCGATCCCCGGCGCCGGGGGGCGCGGATCCGGGCCCGGCGGATCCGGAGCTGGCCGCCGTCCTGCGTGAGGTGGCGACGGAGTTACGGGCGTTGCGGGCCGAGCTGGCCGCGCGCCGGGAGTCGGGCGATGCTTAAGCGGTTCAACGCCTTCATGCTGCGCGTGCTCAAGGTGCCGCCGGAGCCCGCGCCTCCGGCGGGCGCGCCCGGGTCGCTGCGGATTTTCCGGGCGGGGCGCAATTACCTGCGCTTGCGCATGATCGCGTGGGTCGGCACGCAGCTGGCGGCGATCTGGGGCTTGATGGTGTCGCTGTATTTTGTCCGCGAGGTGGAGTACCAGCTCGACGTGGCCGCAGCCCTGCCGCGGCAGGAGGCGACGGCGGAGCCCGGCCTGCTGGTGGAGATCGAGCCGGGTGTATACGACGTACCGGCGGGCGAACACCCACCCACCCGGCGCGAGATTCTCGAGCAGATGGCGGAGGGGCGGGAGAACCGCCGCGATCTCGTGCATCGGTTGGTCGGTCGCTTCGTGCCGCCGCAGGCCTACCAGCTGGCGCAGCAGGTGCCGCGACGCGTGTTTTTTTGGATCAAGTTCGCCGAGGCGGTCGGTGTGGTCGTCTTCGCGGTGCAATTCGTCTGGACCCTCGGTTCGGTGTGGATCGATTTTACGCAGCGCTGGTACATGATCACGGACCGCAGCCTGCGGCTGCGCTGGGGGGTGATGAAGATTCAGGAAACCACAATGAGTTTCGCCAACCTGCAGCAGGTGTCGGTGCACCAGGGGCCGTTGCAGCGGTTGCTCAAATTGGCCGATGTGCACGTCGAGTCCGCCGGCGGCGGCTCGGGCGGCAAGGAACTGGAGGATAAGGATTCCATGCACCGCAGCTCGTTTCACGCGGTGGAGAACGCCACCGAGATTCGCGACCTGATCCTCGCCCGGCTCAAACGCTTTCGACAGGCGGGGCTGGGTGATCCAGACGACCCCAACGACAGCGTGGTGGCAGAGGCTGCACCGGGAGCCGCCGCCGACAGTGGTGCCGAGACCCTGATGGCGGCGCGCGTCCTGTTGGAGGAGGCGCGGGCGTTGCGCGCCTCCCTGCGGTGAGCGCGCCAGCCGCCATGTTGCCCTCGGAACCGCCGCCGCTGCCGGCGCCAGCCCGGCTCTTCGCGGGGATCGAGCGGTTCGGTTCCCGTCCGGCGCTGGTGCGAAAGGGAGAAATGGCGCTGACCTTCGCGGAACTGGCGGCGGCCGCCGATGCCTGGGCGGCCGGGCTCGGGCCGGAGCGCGGGCTGGTCGCGCTGGAAGTTGCCAACGAAGTTCCGGCGATCGTCGCCCTGATCGGCGCGTGCCGGGCGGGTTATCCGGTCATGCTGCTGGGGGAGGGGCGGCTGGTCGACGAACCGCGCCTGCGGGTAGCATTTCAACCGGAGTATGAGTATCGGCGGGTCGGCAGTGGCTGGGCGTTATCGCAGCGGGAACCGGTTGCCGGGGAGCGGGCGCCGGGTCCGCTGCATCCGGACCTGGCGATGCTGCTGACGACCTCGGGTTCAGCCGGCGCGCCCAAGTTGGTGCGGTTATCCGCGACCAATCTGATCGCCAACGCGGAGGCTATCGCGGCCTACCTGGGCATCACTCCGGCCGAGCGCGCGGTGACGTCGCTCCCGCTGCATTATTCCTACGGCCTGTCGGTCCTGACCTCGCATCTGCTGGCCGGGGCCTCGGTGGCATTGACGACGCGAGGGGTGCACGAGACGGCGTTCTGGCGCGAGTTCGAGGCGATGGAGGCGACCAGTTTTGCCGGGGTGCCACTGATGTATGAGACGATGGAACGGGCCGGCTTCCTCGAGCGCAAGGTGAGCGGCCTGCATACCCTCACCCAGGCGGGCGGTCGGTTGGACCCCGGCCGGGTGCAACGGTTTGCCCGCTACGCGCGCGAACGCGGGGCCCGCTTTTTCACCATGTACGGTCAGACCGAGGCGGCACCGCGGATGGCGTGGCTGCGGCCCGAACTGGCCGAGGCGCACCCGGACTGCATCGGCGAAGCGATTCCCGGGGGGCGGTTGTGGCTCACGGACACAACCGGGGCGGAGATCCACGCACCCAACATCCCGGGCGAGCTGTGCTATGCCGGGCCCAATGTCATGCTGGGCTACGCCCACGACCGGCGGGATCTCGGCCGCGGTCGGGAAGCCACGCTGCTGCGCACCGGCGACATCGCCGAACGGTCCGCGGAGGGATGGTACCGCATCGTAGGGAGGGCCAGTCGCTTTGTGAAGGTGGCGGGGCTGCGCATCTCGCTCGATGGGCTGGAGGCTGACTTGGCGCGCGAGGGCCTGTCGGCCCGGGTGGCCGGCTCGGACGAACGCATCGTGGTGGCGGTGACGGCGGGTGAGGTGCCGGACGGCTGGCGGGAACGTTGGGCGCGGCGGCTCGGCGTGCCGGTGCGGGTCCTGCAGCTCGTGCGGCCGGATCGTGTGCCGACCCTGGCGTCGGGTAAACCGGATTACCGGGCGATCCGGGAACTCGGCCGCCAGGCGGATCCGTTGCGGCAGGCGGGCATGACGTTGCGCACGGAGCTCGCGACGATCCTGGGGGGGCGTGCGATCGCGGACGACGAGTCGTTCAACGACGCGGGCGGGGACTCGCTGAATTTCGTCGAGGGCGCACTGGCCGTCGAACGCTGTCACGGGCGGCGGATCCCGGGGTGGGAGTCGCTGCCGATGCGCGACCTGTGCCGGGTCGAACCGGAGGAGAGCGAGAATCTGCTGGGAGGGAACTATGACCGGATGGTCGGGGCGCGGGCGGTGGCCATCGGGCTCACCATGGTGGCGCACGTGGTCTTCAAGTTCGAGTTGTGGCGCGAGGTGGCGTGGACGCTGGTGCCGACGGCGATGGCCACACCGTTGCTGCTGGTGGTGTTCGGGCTGGTGCTCGCGCGCAAATTTGCCGGTCAGCCGGAGGGCCGGAGCTGGCGGCACGTGATCGGCCGCCTCTGGCCGCTTGCGATCACGTTCTACCTCGCGGTGGTGATCACGGTGGTCACGCAGATCATCACCAGCGAGCTCTCGGTCCGCGAGTCGCTGCGGGTGCTGGTATTCAATAATTTCGGACAATACGCCGGCATCTGGATGGACTACACCTGGATGGTGCTGGTGTCGCCACTGTTGGTGGTGCCGGTGGAGCGTTGGCGCGGCGCCGGGGTGACGCTGCTGCTGCTGGTCCCGTGGCTGGCCTGGCCGTGGCTGGATGCAATGCCGCCGCTGGGCTATTTCTGGGGGTTCCTGCTGGGGGTGGGCGGGGTGACCGGTCCCAGCGTGCTGCACGGCACGACGTTTGTGCTCTTCGGCTACCTGCTGGGAGCGGGCCGCGAACGGCGCGGCTATTGGGCGGTGGCCGGGGCGATGGCGTTGGGCGGGGCCGCGATTCTCGGCCTCCACGTGATGAACACCAGCTACCGCTGGGTCTGGCTGGGCATCGCCTTTCAGGATTATCGGGCGCACAGCGATCCGGTCTACATCAGCTTTGGCATCCTGGGGGCATTGGCGGTGCTGGGACTGACCCACGTGGCCATGCGTTGGCCCCGCCGCTTCGCGGTGCGCGACCTGTTCCTCAGCTTCGGCCGCAACTCCCTCTTCACCTACCTGTTCGGCAACGTCATTCTCTGCTTCACGCCCACCTACCGCTACACATTGCAGGAAGGCATCATATTCGGGGCCATTTTCATCACGGTACTTGCTTTGATCGCGGACGACGTGGGACGCTGGAAACCGCGGCTGTTCGGGCCGGTTTCACGTGGACTGCGGCGGGTCAACCTGTGGATGCTGCACCTCGGCCGACCCCGGTGGCGGCCCTCTGCTTGAATATGTCCGAACCCACCACATCGCCACCCGACGTCCGCGTGCAATTGGCCGATCTGGCGGATGAGCGGCAGGCCGCCGACGTGCTGCGGCTGGTGGATGCGTATGCGCAGGATCCGATGGGCGACGGTGCGCCGTTGCCGGATGCGGTGCGCGGGCAATTGGTGGCGGGTCTTCGGGCGTTTCCGACCACGCGCGTTTTCCTGGCCTACGCCGGCGACGCGGCGGTCGGGGTGGCGGTCTGCTTTCTGGGATTCTCCACCTTCGCGGCAAAACCGCTGATCAATCTGCACGACGTGTGTGTGCTGCCGGCGTTCCGCGGGCACGGGGTGGGCCGGGCGTTGCTGGCCGGCGTCGAGGCGCAGGCGCGCGCGGAGGGTTGCTGCAAGCTCACGCTCGAGGTGCTCGACCGGAATCATCACGCCCTGCGGACGTACGAGGCGGCCGGCTTCACACGCTACGCGCTGCAGCCCGGCGCGGGCGAAGCGATCTTCCTGACCAAGACCCTGCTCAACGACTAGGCCGGCGCGACGCGACCGAGGCTGGACGCCGGCGCGGGCGGCGCGCTTAGCTGGAGACATGTCCACCCAACCCCTTGGATTTGCCATCGTGGGCACCGGCATGATCGCCGGCGTTCACGCCCAAGCCATCAACGCCGTGGCCGGCGCGCGTCTGGTTGGCGTCGTGAGCCGTTCGCCTGACAAGGGCCCGGCGTTTGCGGCTCAGCATGGCGCTGCCGTCGTCACGGCGACGGTCGAGGAGATGGTGGCGCGTGACGACGTGCACGTGCTCAATGTCACGACCCCGAGTGGGGCTCACCTCGAGCCCGCGCTGGCGGCGATTGCGGCAGGCAGGCACGTCGTGGTGGAAAAGCCGCTGGAGGCCACCACGGCGCGCGCCGACCAATTGCTGGCCGCGGCGGCGGCGGCAGGTGTCCGGGTGGCGCCGATTTTTCAGAACCGCTTCAGTCAGGGTGCCCGCACGGTCAAGGCCGCGATCGACGCTGGCCGGCTCGGTCGCCTGGCGACGGCGGGCTGCTACGTGAAATGGTTTCGTAGCGAGGACTATTACCGAGGCTCACCGTGGAAGGGCACGCTCCGTCTCGATGGCGGCGGCGCGGTGATGAACCAGGCCATCCATGGCGTCGACCTGCTGCAGTGGTTTGCCGGGCTGCCGGAAGAGGTCTGCGCGCTCAAGACCCGGCGCGTGCACACCGGCATCGAGGCGGAGGACACCGCGGTGGCGGTGATGCGGTTACCGGGCGGAGCCCTCGGCACGATCGAGGCGACCACGGCGGCCTGGCCGGGTTGGGCGCTGCGCATCGAGCTGTGCGGCGAGAACGGCTCCATTCGCATGGAGGACGGTCAGATCACCGAATGGCAGTTTCGCGATGAGCAGCCCGGCGACGAAGCGATCCGCGCCGCGGGCTCGGCCGAGCTCGGCTCGGGCGCCTCGAATCCGGCGGGCATCTCCATCGAGGGCCACAAACGCCAGATCGAGGATCTGGTGGCCGCGATCCGCGACGACCGGCCGTTGACCATCGATGGTCCGGAGGCGCGCAAGGCGGTCGCCTTGATCACGGCGCTCTACGCGTCCGGCGACACCGGTCAACCGGTGCGCCTCTCCTGACCGGGCTCAGTCGAGCCGGTAACGCTGCAGCTCCGCGTTGTTACCCTCGGTGGTCAGCAATAGCGCGTGTCCGTCGGGACTGAAGCAGGCCGCCTCCGCCTGCAGCAGGCGCTGGGTGGGCACGCGGCGCGGCGGATGGGTGAAGGCCTGCGACCACGATTCGTGTTCGGACTCGGCCTGTTCGGCGATGCGTTCGCCGCCGACATCGAGGTCGATCTCCTCCACGAACAAAGCGTGATTCTCCAGGGTGCGCAGTGCGGTCTCGAGGGATTCCTCGTTGCAATACAGGATCTGGATCGCGTCGTTGATGTCCGCCGGCAGGGCGAATACCGGGCTGACGGTGACCTTGGCGATCTTGCTGAGCCGATCGATGAGCGCTTCATCCTCGGGGTGGGCCATGGCGACGGTGACGCCCTCGCCGAGTACGTAGAGCGGCAGCACGCACACCTTTGTCGCGATTTCCGGCGGGATCAGGTCACGCGCCTCGTCGGTGATGACGGTGGCGAAGGGATCGACGTAGGCGACACCGAGCTTGTCGGCCCAGAAGCGGCACATCTCTTCCTTGCGCACGTGATTTGAAGCCACGAGGGACTCGATCAGAGCGAGCGGGCTGACCGCGTTCTTGGCCAGGGACTCGAGGTCGCAGCCCGAGTCAAAGGTATCCAGCTGGCGGATTTCGCCGATTAGCGCGTTGTCAAGTTGTGGGACCACGGCGTTTGCGGGGTTTGGCCTTAAAGAGGCGGCCGATGTCCTTCTGCTGAAGCTTCTCCATGCCGAAGATGCCGGACTCCTGCTCGATCGCGACCTCTGCCTGCAATTGGCGCAGATTGTAGCGAACCTCCTTGAGCTGGGTGATGACCGACGGGGAGGAAGGGGGCGGGGTTTCGCTCATGGACGTGGGTTCAGGAGTCGCCGAATACCTCGTCGATCAATTCCCGCAGCGAGCGGCCGATCTCTTCGCGCGGCGTGTCCTTCAGGATGTAGCCGGAGGCCCCGAGGTTGGCCGCCTTCTCAATGGCGGCGCGGGTGGAAACCGACGTCAGCATGACCACAATGGCGTCGGCGTCATGTTCGAGAATCTCCTCCAAGGCCTCAATGCCGTCGCGGACCGGCATGTTGATGTCCATGAGCACGAGCTCGGGTTGCTCCGTCTTGTAGAGGTCGACTCCCTCGGCGCCATTGCTGGCCTCGATGACGGTCGTGACCCCCAGGGTGCTTTTGACGACGAGACCGATGTACTTGCGAATGTGCACCTCGTCGTCGACGAGGAGAACTTTGTTGATCTGGGGCATGGGCCGGAGGGGAGGACCTTGGCGCGGATCGCAGCGGGGTCAGAAAAGGGGGCTTAGCTTCGACGTGCAAACCGCAAATATCAGCGGTGGGGGTAGTTCGGGCGGGTGCGTCCGGGGCTCCCTTGACGCCGAAGATCAGGTTCGATGGTCAGGCGACCGGTGGCGCACCGGCGCGGATAGTCATCCTCCCCATGCTCACGCCGGCCAGACCCGATCACCATCTTTGCGCTCGGCTTGGCGACGGGAATGGGCGAGGGTGCGGCCATGCCTGCCGGTCATGCCGCCTTTCGCCTTTTGCTCGATGAAATCGGGTCGGTTGACGCTGTCGGGGTCGAGGAGCGGGCGGCCAAATACGGCACGCGCTCCATCAAGACGGGCTCCAAGATTTTCGGTCTCAAGCTGGCGACCACGATGGTCGATCTCACCACCCTGGAGGGAAAGGACACCCCGGGGAAGGTGCGCGCCCTCTGCGTGAAGGCGCTGCATCCGCATGATGATCGCGACATTCCGCCGGTGGCCGCGGTCTGCGTTTATCCGTCGATGGTAAAGCACGCGCGCCGGACCCTGGGCGACGACGCCCCGGTGCGGATCGCGTCGGTCGCGACCGCGTTTCCCAGCGGCCAGGCGCCGCTCAAGACGCGCCTCGCCGAGGTCAAGGCGGCGGTCCGCGACGGCGCCGACGAGATCGACATGGTGATCAACCGCGGGGCGTTCCTCGCCGGCGAGTTCGGCCGCATGCAGGATGAGATTGCCGCCACCGTCGAGGCCTGCGGCACCGCCACTCTCAAGGTCATTCTCGAAACCAGCGAACTTGAAACCTACGACAACATCCGCGTCGCATCCTTCCTCGCCATGCGCGTACTGCGCGAGGGGGATTTCATCAAGACCTCCACCGGAAAGACCTCGGCCAACGCGACTCTGGGCAACAACCAGGTCATGCTCGACGCCATCCGTGATTTCTACCTGGAGACCGGCACCGCCATCGCGATGAAGCCGGCCGGCGGCATCAAGTCGGCCAAGCAGGCGCTTACGTTCCTGATCGCGGTGAAGGAGACCCTGGGTGACGCCTGGCTCAACAACCGCCGCTACCGGTTCGGCGCGTCCTCGCTGCTCAACGACCTGCTGCGTCAGCTCGTGAAAATGAAGACCGGCACCTATCCCGCGCCCTATGGGTTCAGCGAGGCCGCCGGAGCCTACTGACCCGTTTTTCCACCATGTCTGCCGCCCCGTCCAAATCCTCCCGTCGCCGCCGGACCGAACCCGAACTGATCTTCGGCGACCTGTGGGAATTCGATCCCGCGCCCGAATCCGCGGACCCGAAGCTGGAATCGCGTTACCGGCTCTTTATCGGCGGCAAGTTCGTCGCGCCGAAGGGCGGCAAGTATTTCGCGTCGATCAACCCGGCCACCGAAAAGCCGTTGGCCGAGATCGCCCACGCCAGCCCGGCTGACGTGGACGCCGCCTACCGGGCCGCGGCCAAGGCGGCTCCCGGCTGGGCCGCCCTCTCCGGGGCCGAGCGCGGCAAATACCTCTATCGCCTCGCCCGGCTGCTGCAGGACCGGGCGCGAGAATTCGCCGTCGCCGAGACCCTCGACGGCGGCAAGCCGATCAAGGAGTCACGCGACTTCGACGTGCCGATGGCCGCGGCCCACTTTTTCTACCATGCGGGGTGGGCGGACAAGCTGGCCTACGCCTTCCCCGGCGCCACGCCGGCGCCGCACGGCGTGGTGGGTCAGGTGATCCCGTGGAATTTCCCGCTGCTCATGCTGGCCTGGAAAGTCGCCCCGGCCCTCGCCACCGGCAACACGGTCGTGCTCAAGCCGGCCGAGACGACGTCGATCACCGCGCTCAAGTTTGCCGGGATCGTCCAGGAGGCGGGCCTGCCGCCGGGCGTGGTCAATCTTGTCACCGGCGCCGGCGACGTGGGCGCCGCCGTGATCAATCATCCCACCGCGGCCAAGGTCGCCTTCACCGGCTCCACCGACGTGGGCAAACTCATCATGCGCGCCACCGCCGGCACCGGGAAGAAGCTCACCCTCGAGCTCGGCGGCAAGGCGGCCAACATCATCTTCGACGACGCCCCGCTCGACCAGGCGGTGGAGGGCATCGTCAACGGCATCTTCTTCAATCAGGGCCACGTCTGCTGCGCCGGCTCGCGCCTGCTGGTGCAGGAGGGCATCGCCGCCGCGGTGCTGACGCGTTTGCGCAACCGGGTGAAGACGCTCCGTGTCGGCAACCCGCTGGACAAGAACACCGACATCGGCGCGATCAACTCCCGCGCCCAGTTGGACAAGATCACCGAGCTGGTGCAGAGCGGGGTCGACGAGGGGGCGGAGCTGTTCCAGCCCGCCTGCGCGCTGCCCGCCAAGGGTTGGTTCTTTAGCCCGACGCTCTTCAGCGGTGTCGAGCAGAGCCACCGCATCGCCCGCGAGGAGATCTTCGGTCCCGTGCTCTCAATTCTCACCTTCCGCACCGTCGACGAGGCGATCGAGAAGGCCAACAACACCGCCTACGGCCTCAGCGCTGGCGTCTGGACCGACAAGGGTTCGCGCATCCTCAAGCTGAGCACCGCGCTCAAGGCGGGGGTCGTCTGGGCCAACACCTACAACAAGTTCGATCCGACGTCGCCGTTCGGCGGATACAAAGAATCCGGCTTCGGCCGCGAAGGCGGCCGCCACGGCCTCGCCGACTACGTGAAACTGACGTGAAGACGGTGTTGGAACCACGGATGGACACGGATGTACACGGATCAAACCTCGCAGCGGGCGAGGTCACCCACACGATCATTGGTGCCGCGTTTGAAGTGCTGAACACCTTGGGGCATGGTTTGCATGAGAAACCCTACGAGAACGCTCTTGTCGTCGAATTGGGCCTGCGTGAACTCTGGGTCGATCAGCAGGAGAACTACCCGATCATCTACAAAGGGAAAGAGGTGGGTGTGTTCATCCCCGAACTGATTGTGGAAGGCTGCGTGGTCGTGGATACGAAGACGGTTGACCGCATCACGGATAGCGAACGTGGCCAAATGATGAACTACCTCCGCATTACGGGCCTGAAAGTCGGTTTGATCCTCAATTTCAAAAACCCAAAACTGCAGTGGGACCGAGTGATGCTATGACTTCGATCCGTGTGCATTCGTGTCCATCCGTGGTTCAAAACAAAGACACCCCATGAGCCGTCTGACCATCAACAAGACCCCGAAGTGCTATGTGGGCGGGAAGTTCATCCGCTCGGAGAGCGGGCGGACGTTTCCGCTGGCCGACGCCAAAGGGGAGTTCTTTGCCCACCTCCCGCAGTGCACCCGCAAGGATGTGCGCAACGCGGTCGAGCTCGCGGCCAAGGCGGGCGGTGGCTGGGCGGGCCGGTCGGCTTACAACCGTGGTCAGATTCTCTACCGCCTGGCCGAGATGCTGGAGCCCCGGGCTGCCGAGCTGGAGGCCGCGCTCATGCTCACCCCGGGCGTCGGGGTCGTCGCCGCGCGCAAGGAAGTCACCGCCAGCATCGAGCGGATTGTCCACTACGCCGGCTGGACGGACAAATACGAGCAGCTGCTGGGTAGCGTGAACCCGGTCGCTTCGCCGCATTTCAATTTCACGGTCACCGAGCCAATGGGCTTGGTGGCGATCGTGGCCCCCGACGAGGCGCCGCTCCTCGGGCTGCTGACCCTCATCCTGCCCGCCATCGTCACGGGCAACAGTGTTGTCGCCCTGGCGTCCGAGACCGCGCCGTATCCCGCGATCGTACTCGGCGAGATGCTCGCCACCAGCGACCTGCCGGGCGGGGTGGTCAACCTGCTCACCGGCTTCCGCCCGGAGATCGTGCCGACCTTTGCCACCCACCAGCATATCCGGGCGGTCAGCGGGGTGGTGGATGCCGATGCCCGCAAGCAGATCGAGACCGGGGCGGCCGACAGCGTGAAGCGCGTCCGGCTGCTCGACGCCCAGGCTAAGACCGACTGGCTGGCCGGGACCGGACCGGTGCCGTCCCTCTACGGCCTCCGCGACCTGGTGGAGTTCAAGACGACCTGGTATCCGATCGGCGCCTGACTGCCTGCTGGATGACACCGTCTGGATCTGGGGCGTGCGTGTTGCCGGTGGGTTTCATTTCGCTCGCATTCAGCTCTTGTGCTTCGCCCGATCGGGATTGGCATGCCGGCATGGATTGGCATTCGCGACTGGCTATCGGAGTGATGATGGTGGTTCTGCCGTTGGCGGCAGCGGCAAAGGAGGTGCGGGGAACCCTGATCTACCAGGACGGCAACCGGGCCCTCGGGGTGCTGCTGGATCATGCGGAGGGCGAGAGATTGAAGATGCTGTCCAGCCGACTGCCGGCGAGGTAGGTTTCGTGCCCCAGTGGATGTTGGTTGAAAGCGTGGCGCGTGCCCGCGATTCATTTCAAAATACTCCCCTTCCAGGCGCAGCCGTCGGGTCACGTAACCCGTGGTGTGAATCGCCATAGAGCGGGTGGTCTCGTCCAGGCCGAGGTGCTGCTCGAGGTCAATCAGCGTCCCGACTTGATTCGCCGTATCCAGTCGAACGAGTGAATCGACCGAAGGAATGAATATCCCGAAATCGATGCTCGGTCGACGGTCGCTGAAATCCTGCCAGGCGGCCTCGGGGGGATCGGTGGCGCGGCTCGACGGCAGGGCGGTCGCCCCCGCGGCCAGCAGGATTAGTTGAGCAAGGTGCTTTCTGGGTGGCACGCGCCGAAACCAGCATTTTTCAAGCCGATCTAGCTTCGCGCCGTTTACTCCGCTCGCGGCACGGTCTTGCGACGGCGGTGCCAGCGTTCCTCCACGCCGGTCACATTGCCGGTGTCGTCGGCCAGGAACTCGATCGTCATGGTGCCACGCTCGTTGACGAGGAGACGCTCACCGGCGGGGAAAAACGGGCCCGGGTCCCGGTCCCGATACTGCCAGGTGAAACCGCCGTCGGGGGTGGCGCGGAAGCGATGCGTGACCTCCTTGGCGTCGCGATCCTGGAAGTCTCCGGCCAGCGTCGCGTAGGCCGCGGCATCGAACGTGGTGAGACGCTTCGGGGACACGAACGGATCGGCCGCGTAGGCCGCGTTGCGCTCCTTCTGCCGCTCGATCGCCTCCATGGCGCGGGCGTGGGTGGCGTTGCGGCCGTCATTGAACTTCATGTCCGGCATCAGCGTTTCCATGTAGGCGCCGGTGATCGCCTTGATGTCGTCCTGGCTCCAGTCGCTGCGCGCATCCAGCACGGTGAGCAGCAGCATGCCCTTGCGCATGCCCTCGACGGCCTTGCGGATGACGGGTTTGAACGCCACCACCGCCCCGCGCACCATCGTGCGTTGGAAGAAGCCCAGGTCGGATTCCTTGAGCGCGGTGGGCAGGATGTCGCGCAGGACCTGGTCGAACGCGCTCTTGGGCGGCAGGTAAAAGACCCAGTCGTAGCGGGCGAGCTGGTCGTTCTCGAAATCGGCCAGCCGCAGGGCGTGGAACTTCAGCTCCACCTGCTCCACGTCGAAATGCTCCAACCACGCCCACTGGTAGAGTTTGGAACCCGGGCCGTGCAACGGCAGGGGCAGGGCGTTCACCACCTGGTCAAAGGAGATGCTCGAGTCCGCCTCCGCCTCATCCATGTCCATGGTTTCGGCCCATTCCTTGAGCCAGGCGGTCAAGCCGTCGGCCAGTTCCGCCACCGCCGGGTCCAGCTGCCCGGCGCCGGCCATGGCGATGAACTTGCGGTAGACATACAGCGGATGCGGTTCGCCCTGGTCGCCGATGATGATGAGGCCGCGGCCGGTCGAGTCCTCCAGCGTCTCGTAGGCGACTCTCACGACCTCATCGGCAAACTTCTCCGCATAGCGGCGATCACCCTGGGTTCGCGCGTGCACGGCGATCGAGAGGTCCTCGCCTTCGACCACGAAGGGCGCCATCGCGATGGCCTCGTTGAACGCGGCTTCGTCGGACGGGACGGCTTCGTCGGCCGCGGTCAGGCCGGTCACCGCCGGGCCGAGGGTGCTCATGGCAAACAGGATTCTGAACGGAAGTGCCATATCGGTTCAACGCATGACCCCGCACGGCAGGGCGGAGTTTCAGAAATGTGGAAAAAACTTGTTACGGGAGCTGTGGGTATCCGGGTGCGCCGAGTACGGCGCGGGCCCGCCGGAACGGCAGCTGCGGGGGGCGGGGCTGGGGCCCTGAGTCTGGGCCTCAGGGGGTGAGCCGGACCACGCCGGCGGAGAGCGGGGGCATCGTGAAGCGGACCGTGCGGCCTTCCAGGGTGGCGGTGGCGGATTCAGCTTTGATCGCCCGGGGGGCTGCGAGCGAGTTGCGGGCGTCGAGGCTGCCGGGGGCGATGACCTGAAAGTCGACGTCCCGCGGCAGCACGCCGCCGACCAGTTCCACGGCCGCCTCCACCGGCTCCTCGGTCGGGTTGACCGCCTTGAGGTAGGTGGTCAGGCGGTCGGCCGACTGGGTGGCCGCGAAGTTGAGCGGGCGGGTCGGTCCGTCCACCGCCAGCAGGTGCGGGGCGAAGGCCTCGCGCCAGAGTTTCATCACCACGTAGGTGCTGCCCGGATACCAGTCGGCCTGGTCGAAGTTGATGAGGGCGTTGTCCCACTGGGTGGTCACGCCGAGGCGGCGCAGAAAGAGCGCGGGACACGACATCGTGACCAGGTCGCCCAGCCGCTCGAAGCCGTTGAGCAGGCCGCCGGCGTAGAGCCCCATGCGCCAGTCGTTGCCGCGCTCGTGCACGGTGAGGTTCCACTCGGAGACGTAGATCCTCATGTCCGGGTTGTCAGACAAGGCGATGAGCTTGCCGCGCTCGGCCAGGTAGTCCTCGTAGCGATACGGGTCCTCGGCGTAATCGTCCGGCACGAAGATGCCGTTGTAGTAGTGAGGCGAAAGCAGGTCGAAGGTCGTGCCGGCCTGCGCGATCATGCGCGGGTCCCAGTCGTCCTCGTACCCCTGGCCGCGCGGGGTCTCGTAGCCGTAGCTGCCGACGACGGAGAGCTTGAGGTCGGGATACTTGGCCCGGATGGCGGTGCAGAAGGCGATGACCACGTCGCGGTAGGCCTCGAAGCCCATCCGCCAGGTCTCGTTGTCGATCTCGAGCGTCTTCAGCTCGTAGGGTTCGCGGCGGCCGTTGGCGGCGCGCATCGCGCCGTACGGGGTCGTCTCGTCGCCCAGGCAATAATCCAGCCAGTCGAGCGCGTCCTGCACGCCGCGGCGGGTGTTAAGGACGAGGATGGGCTCGGCGCCGACCAGCTCGCAGAACCGGATGAACTCGTCGGTGCCGAACTGATACGGGTCGCGGTCGTTCCACTGCACGCGTTCGTGGGGTCGGCGGGTCTCTCGCGGGCCGACGCCGTGGCGCCAGTTGTAGAAACTTACGAACGAGCCGCCCGGCCACCGCATGGAGTCGGGCTGCAGGTCGGCCACGGCCTTGAGCAGGTCCGGCCGGTAGCCGCCGGTGGCGAGCGCGGAAGCGGAAAACAGCGACACCTGGTCGACGTGGATCGGCTCCTCGCCGAGCGGGCGGATCGTCAGGGTGGCGGCATGCACGTCCGCCGGGGCGGTGAACTTCACCAACCGTTGCCGCCAGTCGTCGCCGCGGCTGTTGACCGTGGCCGCATGGATCTCGTGATCACCGTCCGTGAAGGTGACCGTCACCTCGCCGGCGCCGCGCAGCTGGAGCGCGAGGGTGTAGTACTCGCCGGCGTTGAGTGCGAGGTTGCCCTGGCGGAGACTGGCGGCGGGACCGGTTAGCCGGACGGAGATCTCGGCGTTGAAGGGGTTGTCCTTGTCGATGACAGCGGCCCCGTCTGGCCCGAGTAGCTCCCAATTGAGCGGCAGGGTGCCTTCGGGCTGGGCCTCGCGACCGAAGCGGGCGGGCGTGGCGGGCTCCACCTCCAGCGTGCCGTTGAGGATCTGGTCGCCCCAGAGACCGCCGTGGACGGAGTTGAAGATGTGTTCGAGGAACTGACCGTAGATGCCCTGGCTCACGGTCTTGGTCACCACATCGTTGTGCACCGTGAGGGTCACCGGTGCGGCGGGGGCGTTGGCAGCGGCGAGGCCGGCGCCGATCAGAAAGGCAAAGTGGGGTTTCATGGGGTCGTAAAGTCTAGCCAAGCCATCGTCGCGCGGAAACAGGATGCCTTCCCCGTCCGGGGGTAAGGATGTCGCCGTTCACTTGGGTTGGGCCGAGTCGGGCAAGGCGATCTCACCCCGCACTGACAGGTGGTTGATGGTGGGGAAGTCGGCCGGCACCGGATAGTCCGGTTCGCGTTGGGCCAGCCACTGCAGTGCGCGCACCACCACCGTGTGCAGGCCCGCGCAGCGCATTCGTTCCGGCTGGGTGTCGCCCGCCCACACGTGTCCGAACGTCGACGTATAGACGCGGCCGGCCCCAAAAGTCGTGGTCCACTCCAGCGGCCAGTTCATGGCGGTGACCGGGTCGTGGCCGTACGATAATACGTCCAGTCCCTCCGCGGGTCCGCGGGCGTAATAATAGACCTCGATGTCCGGTGTCTTCCAGGCCCGGGGCATCCCGGCATGCAGGGGATGGTCGCCGCGACGGCGCACGATGGTGTCAAAGCGAGGTCCGTGACCGGTGTCGCGACCTTCGCCCGCGGGGATGCGGGTAAGGCTGCCGTCGGCGTTGACGGCAATGGTGGGGCCGAAGTCGGCCGGGCGCCAGCCGAGCCCGATCATGGCGTTGTAGGCCGGCCAGTCGGGAAAGGCGTTGTTGCCGCCGTGCCAGACGTAGACCCCACCGCCGTTGCGGACGAAGGCTTCGAAGTCGGCCCGCACCGCCGCCGGCCAGGGCGGTCGGCCGCCGAGGTCGTTGCAGGTCTGGATCACGACGTCGTGCGCCGCGAAGTCCGGGCGCCACGTGTCCCAGCCCGGGGCATCCTTCGTCTCCGGTGCCGTGCTGACCGCGACCTCGAACAATCCGGTGGGCTCGAGGATTCCGCGGATGAGCGCCGTGGTCAGCCGCCAGTCATGGTTGCTGAACCCGTCGACGATGAGCACGCGGATGGGCGTTTCGGCGGCAGTGGCGGAGAGGGCGGTCAATCCCATGAGGGCGAACGTGAGACGCAGGCGTTTGCGGAGGGGTAGCACGGATGCAGCGGGGTTGGTTCGTCAGCATGGTTCTCCGCGGACGGATGACAAGCGCACCGCGGGCTCACGGAACGTCAGCGAAGACGCTCCAGGCGGCCTTTCCGCCGCACAAGGTTCTGGTAGTCCCATTGGATGTCCCGGGCCTTGCCCAGCCAGCGCTTGAGATCCCCTGGGTTGATCTCATCCGCGTTGGTGAATCGGGCCTCGGCGGCCTGGAATTTTCCTTCCGGTTTTAGTCCCGGCTCGGCGAAGGACTGACCGCTCCAAAACAACAGCCTGATGCCGCCCTTCAGCTTGCTGTATCCGACGACAGGATTGCCGTCCAAAAACCACACCGGATGCGCATGCCACACCTTGCTCTCCGCCTCGGGCAGCGCCGCATCGATGGCCTCGGCCAAGGCGGCGCAGATCGCTTGGTCGGTTGCGTCGAGCGAGGCCTGGTAAGCGGCGATATCGGGATGCATGGATTTCTATTACGATCTGCGCGGGTCTACGCCGGAAGCAACAACGGCACCAGCACCAAGCTGATGGCGCCGGATTTGAATTCTAAACGCGAGTCCTCGGTGGGCCGGCGGGCTACAGCGGATAATCTGCGCGCTCGCCAAGGGTCGTTTGGCCAACTGTGTTGGCGGCCTGCGCTTCCGACCATGTCCGAATCCGTTCCTCCTGTAATGCTCTGGCTTTGCCGCCATGCCGGTTTCCCCGCGCACCGGCTGCCGTCTGGCGCGGAGTTATTGGTGCTCTTCGCGGCGGCCGCGGAGGCGGAGACGACGGTGGCGGGCAGTGAGGCCAAGGTCGTGCGCTCGGATCATTCCCGCGATGCCTCGCAGCGGCAGCTCGCCGAGAATCGCCGTCACGCGCACTTCAAGAGCAACAACCGCGTGAAAGTCTGAGGGGAGCGGACCGGCGCAGATAGCCGGCGGGAGTGTTGTACAAGAAGTGTTCGTCGGCCGGGCGGACATGTATGGCAAACGGATGCCTATGGCTGGGCCATCTTCGGCGCCCGTTCGAACCTGAGCGGGTTAAACAGAATATGTTGATAATGAGCACGCAGTCTCTTCGCCCATCTATGTAACATGTAACGACATGATCCCATGGCGGCTATCCCGGTATCAGTTCACGGTGCCGGCGTTGCCCAGCTTGGTAGCACATCGACCTCCATACCGAAGACCAGCGGGGCGAGCAGCCAGACCACGGCCACGATGAGGGGGACGAGCAGAAGGTTCAGCCAGAGGCCCGTCCGGGCCATCTGCGGCAACGCGACGGCCCCGCTGCCGAAGACGATGGCGTTGGGCGGGGTACCGACCGGCATCATGTAGGAGCAGTTGGCCGCCAGCGCGGTGGGAATGAGCAGCAGCAGGGGGTTCTGACCCAAACTGATCGCGACGGCCGCGACCACGGGCAGGAAGGTCGTCGCCGTGGCGGTGTTGCTCGTGAGTTCCGTCAGCATCAGAATGCCGAAGCACAGCACCCCCACTATCAGCACCACGGGCAGTCCATCCAGTCCCGCGGCCCCCGTGCCCAGCCACTCGGAGAGTCCGCTGGACTGGATTTGCCCGGCCAGCGCCAGACCGCCGCCGAAGAGCAGCAGCACGTCCCACGGCACCGGCTTGGCCGCCGCCCAGTCCATGACGAACTCTCCCGGGCGCCCGCGATACGGGATCAGGAACAGGATCACCGCCCCCGCCATGGCGATCGTCGTGTCATTGAGCCGCGGCAACAGCTCGGTGAGCCAGGGCCGGCTTACCCAGCACAGGGCGGTCAGGCTGAACACCACCGCCACCGTCCGTTCCGCGCCGCCGAACGTTCCCAACCGGGCCCGTTCGCGCGCGATGAGCTCGCCGACCCGGTGCATGGGCTCGCCGCCGACCCGGAAGGCGAACCGCGTGAGCACGAGGTAGACGACGGGCAGGGTCAGAATCACGACCGGCACCCCAACCATCATCCACTGCCCGAATCCGATCGTGATCTCATACGTCCGCGCCATGAATCCGGCCAGCAGGGCGTTGGGCGGCGTGCCGATCAGCGTGCCCATGCCGCCGGTGGTGGCCCCATAGGCGACGGCCAGCATGAGCGCGGTGGCGAAGGCCTTGTTGCCCGGCGTACCGTGCTCGTCTTCCGGCACAAGCCCGATCACGGAGGTCGCGATGGGCAGCATCATCAGCGCGGTGGCGGTGTTGCTCACCCACATGCTCAGCAGGGCCGCGGTGATCAGAAACCCCGCGATGATTCGCCGCGGCCGCAGCCCAAGCAACCCGATCAGCCCGAAGGCGATCCGGCGGTGCAGCCCGGTGCGTTGCATGGCCAGCGCGAGCCGAAAGCCGCCCAAAAACAGGAACACGATCGGGTCCGCGTACGCCGGCATGACGTCACGGATGCCGGCGAGGCCGAACACCGGGAACAACACGATGGGCAGCAGTGCCGTCACCGGGATGGGCGCGGTCTCGCAAATCCACCACGCCGCCATCAGCCCCGCGATGCCCGCCGTAAGCCAGGCTTCGTGCGTCAGCGCGGCCGGCGCCGGCACGATTACCGTGGCCAGCAGCCAGGCCGGCCCCAGCACAGCTCCAAGCGTGCGGCGCAGACCAAAACGGGCGGGGGCGGAGTCGGTCGTCATGGGGTCGGACGAAGGGTGGTAGCAGACTACGCAGAGAAACGCGGATGCGACGAGGCAACAGTCATCCGATGTGAGCTTCTTGGCGGCCTAATTGCTTCCCAGGCACTTGGCGGGAATCCAACCCACCCGCCCGTCCACGGAGGCAACGCGGTGCCAGCCCGCTACAGTCTCGAGTACCCGGACTTGGTCGCCGACCGCGACCGCCAGTTCGCTGGCATCGTAATCGCGGCGGGCCGTGGCGATGCGCTTTTCCGGATCAAGGTCGAACCACGCCACCGGGCAGTAGCCGACGTTCCCCGCGGCGTCCGCGTATTCGAACCAGCCGGGATTTTTCGGGTCACGGTCTCCGATCGGCCCGATGGTCTGCCCCGCGGCCACCCTAGGGGCATGGACCAGCGTCGGCGCATGCGCGGTTCGCACGGCGACAGTCCCCGCGTCAGCCGGCGGCAACTCCATCACGTAGTGCACCGTGCGCTCGGTTTCGCGAAACCCCAGCCGGGTGTGCACCGCCTGGCTGAGCAGGTTGTCGAGCTCAGCGTCGCTGGCCAGTTCGCGGTAACCTGCCTCGCGGGCCCAGCGGATGACAAAGTCGAGCAGGGCGCGGCCCACTCCGCGTCCGCGCCAGGCGGCGTCGACATACCAGCCCTCCAGGTAGGGCAGGGTGTCGGTGGTGGTGCCGCTCACGTGATCACGCCGGATCGACACCTCGGCGAACCCGATCGCTTCGCCACTTGCGGTCTCGTGCGCCAGCGCCACCACACCGGGCGAACGTTGGTAGAGCTCGACTTCGAGGGCATGCCGTTCCGGCGGGCAATCCGGCCAGAGCGCATGCCGCAGTCGCGCCCAGTGGGCGTCATCGGCCGCTGTAGCGGCGCGGAGGGTGAACATCGGACCGGCCAAGGAATCAGGTGCCGTACAGACGATCGCCGAAGTCGCCGAGGCCGGGCAGGATGTAGCTCGACGC